>BNJU01000899.1_pt1 | contig 97442 bp, 126 predicted proteins | sample 8539281 | NCBI WGS metagenome assembly BNJU01 (sample SAMD00202456, study PRJDB9452) | human saliva metagenome | isolation source: human saliva | place: Japan | reverse complement strand
TTGACTTAGGGTTCCTAAACTCTGTATCTGTCTTAGGGGCGGCGGAGCAAGTATCCCAAACCCAGAGGTAACCGTGCAACTCCATCTGTTGTGGCTTTCAAAATGGTGAAATCCAAGAGTGGGGGAGTAGCTAAGCGTCAGCCGTTACCAACCCATCAACCATTAAATTCTATCAAGCTCATGGGTGACAGCGTCTAAGATACATGGACATGAAGCTACACACCACAAGAAATCTTGCGATGATTCTCCAATGTTGAAGTCTTATGCAGAGAAGACTACTTAGTTGAGAGGTGATAAGGCGTTATCACGTACCTGCTTACTTCAGCGACGCACAACGTCAAGCTACCAAAGATCTTTGGTAAATCTGTGGTTTAGAAGTTGAACGTGTCAACGACAGCAATACTTGCTTTGGCTATGGTTTTGGACAAGACGACAAGGAAAATCTGGTCTTCGACTTGAGGGCAGTACCTTAACGTGTCCATTCTTGGATTAGGGTAGCGTCTTGTTGTATCTTCAGGGGACAACATTTAGGTGGGGACTTCGACCAAGATTATGGACTACTTGGTGGCTGAATTGAAAAGAACATGGTTAGACCTTTCTAAAGATAAGATGGCTCTCCAACGTCTCAAAGACAGCGCGAAAAGCTAAGAGGACATCTCTGTTGTGTCTACTACCAAATCAGCTTACCATTTATCCTGCGTCAGCTGAAGGCCCACTTCATAGGTCCAATTGACTCGTGCTAAGTTCGAAGAATTAACACACGATTGATGAACGTACTAAACAACCTGTTCGTCAAGCCCTCAAGATCTTAGCTTATCTCAATCCGATATCGACGAAGTAATCTGGTTGGTGGTTCTACTCGTATTCCGTGATTGTAGAAGCGGTTCGTAAGGGAAACTGGCGAAGAACCTAACAAATCTGTTAACCCTGACGGAGTAGTGTCGATGGGTCTTTGCTATTCAAGGTGGGGGTTATCTCCGGTGACGTGAAAGACATCGTCTCTTAGACTTGCTACCATTGTCATTAGGGGTTTGAAACCAGCGTTGGCGTCTTCACTAAGTTGATTGACCGCAATACGACCATTCCAACTAGCAAGTCACCAGTCTTCTCAGCAGCGTGACAACCAACCTGCGGTAGACGTGCCATCCTCAAAGGGAACGTCAAATGGCTGACAACAAGACCCTCGGTCGCTTCAATTGACCGATATTCCACCTGCCGTGGTATCCACAAATCGAAGTTACCTTTGACGTAAGCAAAGACAGTTGTTAACGTAAGTGCTAGGACTTAGGGACTGGTAAAGACAAACCATCACCATCGAGTCTAGCTCAGGTTTGACTGATGAAGAAATCCTGACCGCATGGTCAAGACATGAAGCTAACGCTGAAGCCGACAGAAACGTCGTGAAGCTGACCTCCGTAACGAAGTAGACCAATTAGTCTTCAAACTGACAAAGTTTTAGCTGACCTTAAAGACAAAGGTTTCTGAAGAAGAAGTTAGAAGGCTGAGCGACTCGTGACGAACTCAAAGCGTATCAAGCTAATAGTTTAGATCAAATGAAGGCTAAACGTGACGCCCTCAATGAAATCGTCCAAAACTTAACTGTTAAACTCTGGTAAGTAGCGCCCAAGCATAGCGACTCAGGCGATGAGCAAGCTCAAGCTGATTAAATCTGTAGGCGGCGATGACGTTTGAGACGCTGAGTTGAAAAATCGACTAATATAAGAGGTGAACAACGCCAGAGCTTGTCTTTTGGCGTTTCCTTTAATCTAACTGTGTCATAGCTAGGGCAGGCAAAGGTGGGAAAATGGCAGATGACGTGATTACTACGACGTCCTAGGGGTCTCTCGAGACTGGTGACGCCGAAATCAAGAAAGCCTATCGTAAACTATCCAAACAATATCATCGGATATTAACAAAGAAGCGACGCGACCGATAAATTCAAAGAAATTACCGAAGCCACGAGGTCCTAGTGACAATCGTTCTATGTACGACCAATATGGTCACGATACGACGGCTCTATGGTGCCGGTGGTTTCTGTGGTGGCGGTTTGGTGACTTCAGCGGTGGAGGACAGTGGCTTTGAAGATATTCGAGTCCTTCTTCGGTGGGGTATGGGTGCCGGTTCTGCAGAGCCAATCGGCCAGTCGGGTGATGATCTCAATACCAGGTTAAACTCAAATTCGAGAAGCCTTTTTGGTAAGGAAGTAACATACTACAACCGTAGCAAAGAATGTCACACCTGTCTGGTTCAGGTGCCAAGGAAGGACTGAGCGGTGACCTGTCTAAAGTGTCATGGTTCTGGGGTGATCAACGTTCAGCGTAACACTCCATTTGGTGCTATGATGTCTCAGGCAACCTGTGATGTCTGTCTGGGACGAGTAAAATCAGGAAAAATGTACGACCTGGATGTCTTTGGAACAGAAACCCAACAGCATTCGGTCAAAGTCACGGTCCCTGCAGGGGTGAGGACAACCAACAAATGCGGGTGTCTGGTCAAGGTGAGCTGGAACCAATGGCGGTCCATACGGCGACTTCTGTGGTCTTCAGGTCGAGACAGTGATATCTTTGAACGTGAAGGGACCGAAATCTTCTACGAACTGCCTATCAGCTTTGTGGCGACCCTAGGGGATGGAATCAAGATTCCAACTGTACATGGTAACGTCAAACTTAAATCCGCTGGTACCCAAACTGGTACCACCTTCCGTTTACGCGAGAAGGGGCAAGTCTTCGCAGTGGCGCAATGGGGATCAACACGTGTCCGTAAAGTCGTGACACCTAAGCGATTAACAGATCGCCAAAGGATCTCTTCAAGCAACTGGCTGAATCTAGCGGTGAATCTGTCAAGGGTCATGAAGGTGGCTTCTTCGATAAGATGAAGGATGTTTGAAGGCAAATGATCTAAAGGTTGAATCTTCCGATAATTTTGGTTAGCATCTGGCTTAGCCCTAGTCTTAGAGCCAAAATTTGGTATAGACCAGTGTATTAGTGCATGAATGGCACTCCCATCTGAAATAAATTTGTGCAGAAGAAGCGCCTGAGATCCACAAAATTACAAACGCCTCCAGAGCCCACGCCGGAGAAAATTCACGCTAACTCCATTGTCGCTCGCACAGTCGATGCGTGAGTCCACCTCTGGCTGACCGTGTTCTGCCTAATTGACGAGACGGTTTCAGACCGGGAAATGCAGGACCATCTTGGAGCTCCATGGACTTGGAGCAGGAGCAGGCATTACCATTAAACTTAACGCTGTTGAACTGACCCTATAAGGCTCAGGGATGGAAGAGTATATCTTCCACCTAATTGATACCCCAAGGGCACGTGGACTTTACCTATGAAGTGTCACGTTCACTGGCAGCCTGTCGAAGGAGGCCATCTTGGTCGATGCGTCTTAAGGGATTGAAGCTCAGAACTGGCCAACGTTTATTTGGCTTTAGATAATGACTTAGAAATTCTGCCGGTCATTAACAAGATTGACTGACCAGCTGCCGATCCTGAGCGTGTTCAAGTTGAAATTGAAGATGTCATTGGCATTGACGCTAGTGAGGCCGTTTTCGCCTCAGCTAAATCCGGGATTGATGACCAAATCCTGGAGCAAATCGTCCACAAGGTACCAGCTCTCCAGGCGACCTAGCGCCGCTTCAAGCCTTGATTTTCGACTCTGTCTACGATTCCCTATCGCGGTGTTGTCTTGAATATCCGGGTCATTAACGGTGTCGTGAAACCCAGCGACAAGATTCGTTTGATGTCCAACGGCAAAGAATTCGATGTAGTCGAAGTCGGGGTCTTCAGTCCCAAAGCCCGTCCAACGCGACTATCTCAGTGGTAGGGGATGTGGGCTATCACAGCTTCCATTAAGACCATTCAAGATACGCGAGTAGGGGACACCATTACCTTGGCCAACAATCCGGCCCAAGAACCCCTAGACGGTTACCGTAAGCTCAATCCCATGGTCTATTGCGGTCTCTATCCAGTCGAGTCTAATGACTATAACGATTTGCGTGATGCCTTAGAAAACTCCAGCTTAACGACGCGGCTTTACAATTTGAGCCCATGAAACTTCCAAGCCCTAGGTTTTGCTTCCGTACTGGCTTTCTTAGGCTTGCTGCACATGGACGTTATTCAGGAACGTTTGGAACGTGAGTTCGACATCAACCTGATTACCACAGCGCCTTCGGTTATTTACAAGGTCAAAAGACCAATGGCGAGGAAATTATCGTGGATAACCCGTCTGCTATGCCAGATCAAACCGTCATCGATGAAATCTACGAACCCTACGTTAAGGCCTCCATTATGGTGCCTAATGAATATGTTGGCGCAGTCATGGACATTGGCCAACGTAAACGGGGTAACTTCATTACCATGGATTATCTGGATGATTACCGGGTCAATGTGGTCTATGAGTTACCACTTGTCAGAAATCATCTATGACTTCTTCGATAAGCTCAAATCCAATACCAAGGGCTATGCATCCCTTGACTACGAATTAATTGGCTACAAAGCCATCTAATCTGGTTAAGATGGATATCCTGCTCAATGGCGACCTGATTGACGCCTTCTCCATGATTGTCCACAAGGACTTTGCTTACGGTCGTGGCCGTGAATTAGTAGAAAAACTCGTGGCATCATTCCCGCGTCAACTCTTCGAAGTGCCTGTTCAGGCTGCTATCGGTAATAAGATTCTAGCGCGTACCACCATTAAAGCCTTGCGTAAAAGACGTAACAGCATAAACTCTACGGTGGGGACGTCAGCCGTCGTAAGAAGCTCCTCGAGGAAACAAAAAGAGGGAAAAAGCGGATGAAACAAATTGGGACCGTGGAAGTCCCTCAAGAAGCCTTCATGGCTGTCCTACAAATGGACGAAGATTAATATCTATCAAGCTCCCAGCCAGTATGGTGGGAGTGTATAAACAGAAGGTCAAAATAATTAAGTAATCGCTTTGCAATCATCTAAGAAAAAGGTTTACAATATAAGTGTAGTATATTTCTACAAATTTCACAATAAGGAGGAGTCACTATGAAAGCATACACCTATGTTGAACCTGGCTTTAGCTAAGTTCGTTGACAAGCCAAAGCCTGTCATCTTGAAGCCAACGGATGCAATTGTTCGTATGCTTAAAACGACCATCTGTGGGACAGACCTACACATCATCAAGGGTGACGTGCCAGCTGTCCAAAATGGGACGATTTTTAGGACACGAGGGGATTGCGGTTGTCGAGAAGTTGGATCCAGCGTGACTAACTTCAAGCCTGGCGATAAAGTCATTGTTTCTTGCGTCTGCTCCTGCGGTAAGTGTTACTGTAAGAAGGGGATTTATAGCCCACTGTGAAGACGAGGGTGGTTGATTTTCGGCCACTTAATCGACGGCACACAGGCTGAATATCTCCGCGTTCCACATGCAGACAATACCCTCTATAACCCACCAGCAGGCCTTAGCGATGAAGCCCTGGTTATGATTTCAGATATTCTACCAACGGGTTATGAAATTGGGGTCCTCAAAGGTCGGGTAGAGCCAGGTTGTAATGTGGCCATTATTGGTTCTGGACCAGTTGGTTTTGGGGCTCACTCTTAACCGCTCAGTTCTATTCTCCTGCTAAGATTATCATGGTGGATATTGATGATCACCGCCTAGATACCGCCCTCAAGTTCGGCGCTACCCATAAGGTTAATAATTCCGATACTGACAGAGCCATCAAGGAAATCTTTGACTTAACGGATGGTCGTGGGGTTGACGTGGCCATTGAAGCGGTTGGGATTCCAGCATCCTTTGACTTCTGCCAAAAGATTATTGCGGTTGATGGCCGTATTGCTAACGCGGGTGTCCATGGGGTTCCTGTGCAATTCGACTTAGATAGACTCTGGATTCGCAATATTACCGTAACAACTGGCTTAGTATCAACTAATACCACACCACAACTGCTGCAAGCCTAGAAGCTCAGAAAGATTCACCCTGAAGAGCTCGTTACCCACTACTTCAAATTGTCTCAAATCGAAGAGGCTTATGACGTCTTCCGCGATGCTTCTAAGAATAATGCCATTAAGGTCCTGATTGAAAATGACCTTAGCCCACAAAGCTAGGGCTAAGATGGATCGCTTTTAAGCTATAAGTGACGGGGCCTCTGGCTCGGTCACTTTTTATCTAACAAAGAAGATAGGGAGGAAGCCTATGCGAAAGAAGACATTCAGGCTCTACAAACCATTATTAATAATAGCAGCACCTGGTATTTTTCGGTGGGGCAGGCGTCTCAACCGAATCGGGTATCCCTGATTTTTCGCAGTGCCCAAGGCGTTTATAGTCAAGATTTAGGTAGAAACTTTTTCAGCCGAACAACTGATTAGCCATAGCATGTATGGTAAATATCCCCAGCTTTTCTATGATTTTTACCGTCAGCATTTGATTTATCCTCATGCTCAAGCCAAATGCTACCATATCTTTCTAGCACAGTTAGAGGCCAGTGGCCACTTGGACGCTGTCATTAGCCAGAATATTGACACCCTACATGAAGCCGCTGGTAGTCAATGCGTTCTTCAAAACTACATGGGACGGTTGGACCGAAATATTTGTCAGGAATGTGGCAGAGTCTATGACCTGAAGAGTTTTCTGGAGGCTTATGATAGTCAGGGCATCCCGCGCTGTCCCCATTGTGGCGGCGTGCTTAAACCAGACGTCACCCTCTACGAAGAATCACTTAATATGGAGGTTTTCGACCAGGCTATCTCAGCCATTCAGCATAGCCGATACCTTGATTGTAGGAGGCACTTCTTTAGTCGTCTATCCGGCTGCAGGTCTACTGCAATATTTTAAGGGCAAACATTTGGTGGTCATCAATAAGCAGGCCATCCCTCAGGATGACTGGGCAGATCTAGTTATTCATGCTCCTATTGGGCAGGTTTTCAGCCAATTAGTGCTACCAGAGCAATAAACCCTATTCAAAGCTGACAGAATAGACTATAATAGGAAGGAACTGTCAATTTGGAGGAAAGACATGAGTATCTTAAGCGTATCAAATCTTACCCATGGATTCGGCGATCAGGGCCATCTTCGAAGATGTCCCTTCCGCCTACTCAAAAGGGGAACATATCGGCCTAATTGGGGCCAATGGTGAAGGAAAATCAACCTTCATGAACATTGTAACAGGTAAGCAATTGCCAGATGAAGGCAAGGTAGAGTGGGCCAAGTATGTTACAACTGGCTACCTAGACCAACACAGCGTCCTTAAGCCTGGTCAAACCATTCGCGATGTCTTGCGCATGGCCTTTGATGATTTAGTTTGCCATTGAAGCACGCATTGGCGAGGCCTATGAAGAGATGGCGACCGCTGATGACCAAACCACAGCAGACCTATTAGAGGAAGTAGGGAGCTACAAGAACGCCTGGAAGTCCACGATTTCTATACCTTGGATGCTAAAATTGAAGAAGTGGCTCAGTGCCCTCGGGTATTACCGCCTTTTGGTTTAGAACACAGACGTCACCTCACTGAGTGGGGGACAGCGGACCAAGGTCTTATTGGCCAAGTTACTCTTAGAAAAAGCCCGACATCTCTACTCTTGGACGAACCGACCAACTACTTGGATGCCGAACATATCAGAGTGGCTTAAACGTTACTTGCAAAAACTACGAAAATGCCTTTATCTTAATTTCCCATGATATTCCATTCCTTAATAGTGTCATTAACATTATCTATCATGTGGAAAACCTCAAGCTCAGCCGTTATGTTGGCGACTATGAGAACTTCCAAGCGGTCCACGCCATGAAGCGTGCCCAACTAGAGGCCGCCCTATGAACGCCAACAGAAGGAAATAGCGGACCTCAAGGACTTTCGTCAATCGTAACAAAGGCCCTGAGTAGCAACGCGCAATATGGCCATGTCCGTCAGAAGAAATTAGATAAGATGGAAGTCATTGAGCTACTAAGGCGAGAAACCGAAGCCAAAATTTGACTTCCAGTCTGCACGGACCCCTGGCCGTTTCATCTTCGAAGCTAATCAGTTAGAAATTGGTTATAGCCAGCCTCTGACCAAGCCGCTGGATCTAGTCTTTGAACGTAACCAGAAGGTTGCGATTATCGGGGCCAACGGGATTGGTAAGACCACTTTACTCAAGAGCCTCATGGGGCTTATTCCGGCCTTAGCTGGCCAAGTAGAGCAGGGAGATTACTTGGAAATTGGTTACTTCGAACAAGAAGTTGCTTCAGGCAACCGTCAGACGCCACTAGAAGCTGTGTGGAATGCTTTCCCAGCCATGAACCAGGCTGAAGTTCGTGCGGCCCTAGCACGCTGTGGTCTGACTTCTAAGCACATCGAAAGTCAAATCCAAGTCCTAAGTGGGGGAGAGCAGGCCAAGGTCCGCCTTTTGCCTTACTTATGAATGCTCCGCATAATGTCTTGATCTTGGACGAGCCGACCAACCACTTGGACGTTGATGCTCAAGGAAGAATTAGCTAGATGCCTCAAAAGAATACAAGGGCAGTATCCTCATGGTTTTGCCACGAACCTGAATTTTTATCAAGGTTGGGTCGACCAAATTTGGGACTTCAATCAATTTTAATAAAGCCAAAGCCAAAGTTTGTTCACTTTTGGCTTTTTCATGTCTTAATGCCGATATATCAAGATTATTTTATAAACTCATTTTCACAAAGTGTTTGTGAATCTAAAAACGAATAGAGAATATATAATATAGTATATAGATAACTCTGAGTATTTTATTTAAAATGATAAGGTTTTTCTATTCACATAAGCATTTAGTTAAAATACTGATAGGTCAATATTTGAAAACGTTTTGAAAACACACCTTCACATTGTGCCGTGTTTTTCATACAGTGCTCATTTACAAAAAGACCGTCAATATAAAAATTTTTATCGTTTGAACTTGAACAAGTGCTTTACTTTTTGAAAACAAAAGCGTATGATGAAGATGTAAATAAAAAGAACTTAGGAGGAACATCCATGGTTGAAAAAGAAGATAAGAGAGAGGCTCAAGCTCCATGTTGATGAGCTTGTCCAAAAAGGCTTAGTCGCTCTTGACGAATTCCGTCTCTTAGATCAAGAGCAAGTAGACTACATTGTGGCTAAAGCCTCAGTTGCAGCCTTAGACCAACACGGGGTCTTGGCTAAGCACGCGCTAGACGAAACAGGTCGTGGGGTATTCGAAGATAAGGCAACTAAGAACCTCTTTCGCCTGCGAGCACGTGGTTAACAACATGCGTCACACCAAAACAGTTGGCATCATCTCAGAAGACGATGTGACTGGTTTAACCTTGATTGCTGAACCTGTCGGGGTTGTAGCGGGGATTACCCCAACCACTAACCCAACTTCTACCGCGATTTTCAAATCTTTGATTTCATTAAAGACGCGTAACCCAATCGTCTTTGCCTTCCACCCATCTGCACAGAATCTTCTGCTCACGCAGCACAAAGTGGTTTACGATGCGGCAGTAGCAGCAGGGCACCTAAGAACTGTATCCAATGGATTACTTTACCATCGATGGAAGCAACTTCTGCGCTTATGAATCACCCGAGGATCGCGACGATCTTAGCAACTGGTGGTAACGCCATGGTTCGCGCCGCTTACTCATCTGTGGTAAGCCTGCCTTAGGGGTAGGGGCTGGTAACGTACCTGCTTACGTAGAAAAAACAGCTAACATCCAACAAGCTGCACACGACATTATCATGTCTAAGTCTTTCGACAACGGGATGGTCTGTGCTTCAGAGCAAGCTGCCATCGTGGATAAAGGGAAGTTTACGCTGAATTCAAGAAAGAACTTGAGTCTTACCATGTATACTTCGTTAACAAGAAAGAAAAAGCCTTGTTAGAAAACTACTGCTTCGGCGTAAAAGCTAACAGCAAGAACTGTGCAGAAGGTAAATTGAACGCTGATATCGTCGGTAAACCAGCTGCTTGGATTGCTGAACAAGCTGGCTTCAGCGTACCTGAAGGCACCTAATATCCTAGCTGCCGAAGTGGCTGAAGTAGGTCCAAAAGAACCATTAACTCGCGAGAAACTCTCCAATCATTGCTGTATTGAAATCAGAAAATACTGAAGATGGGATTGCTAAGTCTCGTCAAATGGTTGAATTCCATGGTTTGGGTCACTCTGCTGCTATCCATACACGTAACGAGCAACTGGCTAAAGACTTTGGTCGTGAAGTTAAGAGCACTCGTGTTATCTGGAACGCACCATCTACTTTCGGGGGATTGGTGACGTATATAACGCCTTCTTGCCATCCTTAACCTTGGGTTTATGGGACTTATGGTCGTAACTCTGTCGGCAACAACGTCAGCGCCGTTAACTTGTTAAACATCAAAAAGTGGGAGACGTAGAAATAATATGCAATGGTTTAAAGTACCTTCAAAAATCTACTTCGAACGCGACTCCATCCAATATCTGCAAAAGATGAAGGATGTAGAGAAAGTTATGATCGTTACGGACGATGCGATGTTCAAACTTGGTTTCGTTCACCGTGTCATCGAACAACTCTCCCTCCGTCCTAAGAAAGTTACCTACACCATCTTCTCAGATGTTGAACCAGATCCAGATATTACAACCGTTGAACGCGGGGCAGCCCTCATGCGTGAATTCCAACCAGATACCATCATCGCTTTAGGTGGGGGGTCTGTAATGGACGCGGCTAAAGTAATGTGGATGTTCTACGAACAACCTCAAGTTGACTTCCGTGACTTAGTACAGAAATTCATGGATATCCGTAAACGTGCCTTCCGCTTCCCAGAATTAGGTAAAAAGGCTAAGTACGTTGGGATTCCAACCACTTCTGGTACCGGGTCTGAAGTAACACCATTTGCCGTTATCTCTGATAAGAAGAATAACCGTAAATATCCATTGGCTGACTACTCCTTGACACCAACCATCGCCATCGTGGACCCAGCCTTTGTCTTGACAGTTCCTGCATCAGTTACAGCTGATACTGGTATGGACGTCTTGACTCACGCAGTGGAAGCTTATACTTCTACCTTGGCTAACGACTATACAGATGGTTTGGCTCTACAAGCTATCAAGTTAGTCTTCGAAAACTTAGAAAGCTCTGTTAAGAATGCTGACTTTGAGTCACGTGAGAAGATGCATAACGCCTCAACCATGGCAGGTATGGCCTCGCCAACGCCTTCTGTAGGGATGTCTCACTCTATGGCCCATAAGATTGGTGGTTTCTTCCACACTGTTCACGGCCGTACTAACGCTATCCTCTTGCCATACGTTATCCGTTACAACGGTACTCGCCCAGCTAAGGCTGCAACTTGGCCAAAATACAACTACTACAAGGCCGATGTTAAATTCCAAGACATTGCTAAGATGTTAGGCTTGCCAGCTTCAACACCTGAAGAAGCTGTCGATGCTTTAGCTAAAGCAGTCCTCGACCTAGGTGAACGTGTTGGCATCGACATGAGTATCAAGGGACAAGGCGTGGATGAGAAGGAATACATGGACACAGTTGAAGAGATTGCTTACTTAGCATACGAAGACCAATGTTCACCAGCTAACCCTCGCTTACCGATGGTAGCTGACATGGTGGAAATCCTCCAAGACGCTTACTATGGTTACAAGGAACGTCCAGGACGTATCAAATAATCGCAAGTAGCTAACGATTCATAGCACCAGGTGCCTGGCACTTGGTGCTTTTTTGAGGACGTCTATTTTGGGCTTATGTTATAATAGAAGTATCAAGAGTCGAGAGAGAGGGGTATGACGATGACAGAAACACTTTATTTAGCAGGAGGCTGCTTTTGGGGCATGGAAGGCTATTACAAGCGCCTGACAGGTGTGGTAGATACGAAAGTTGGCTATGCTAACGGCAAAAGCCCACAGGCTACCTACCACGGCCTCAAAAGCTCAGATCATGCGGAAACCCTAGCCATTCATTATGATCCTAACCAGGTCGATTTGGCGACTTTAATCAGCCATTTCTTCCGTGTTATTGATCCTTTTAGCCTCAATAAGCAGGGCGGTGACGATGGTCGTCAATACCGCACAGGAATCTACACCACTAGTGCCAGTCAAGAAGCGGCTGTTAAGGCCCTAGTGGCTACTTGTGAGCAAAGGGCAGGACGGCCAACGGCTGTTGAAGTCGTGCCATTGGCTCACTTTGTGCCAGCTGAAGACTATCACCAAGATTACCTAGATAAACATCCTAGTGGCTACTGCCATATCAAATTGGCCTGGGCCGACCAAGCCTTATCGCCAGCTGAAAATTTAGCAAGTCAAGAAGGGTGATAAGATGACTGTACTATTGAAATTCGACCAGCTCAAGCTTGAGGATGCAGCGGCCCTACAAAAAGCTAGCTAGCCAAGAATTAGGCTATGATTATCCGCTAGAAGCCTGCCAGAAACGCCTACAGGCTCTCTTAGCGGATGACCAGCAGATTCTTCTAGTGGCATGCAGTCAAGAAGCTACTAAACAGGTCTTGGGCATTGTCCACGCTAGTTACTATTATTCCTTTTATGGCGATCCCGCCTATAATGTCATGGCGTTAGCAGTCGACCAAGCCTATCAGCACCAAGGAATAGGGCGACTTTTTAATGCAAGCTTTGGAGTCTCAAGCTCTTTCAAAGGGCGTCCACCATATTCGTCTCAATTCCGCTAGCCATCGCACCGGGGCACACGCCTTTTATCAGTCTATTGGCTATGATTGTTACAAAACCCAAAAAGCCTTCAGTAAAAATCTATGACTACAAAAATCCCATTATATCATATATGATATAATGGGATTTTGCTTTAGATATGAGATTGGAATTGCTTAATTCGCGCCAGCAACTGACTATCGCCATTAAATTTAGCAAAGGCCAAAGCATCTGCGCTATATGCCTTGATTTGTTCCACTTCTAAGCCCTGAGCCTCTGCATTCTGGGCAAGTCGGAAGTAGAGACGATCCACATAATGGGATACCGCAGCTTGGCTAGAAAGGCTAATGCCATGTAGCAAGAGGCGGTCAGACTGGTCATATTCTTGGGCTGTCGCATAAAAATTAGCTGTATGCAGGATAATATTGAGGATACGCCATAATTCCTGGCTATTAGCCGGCTCATAATCAAGCAACCCGTCTTGGGCTTTCTCAAAGTAGTGATGGGCCCGTTCGGATTCTCCCGCATTAGCATAGGCCAAGCCTAAACCGGCCGCAGCTAGGGAACTATAGAGTGGCTCGAAAATCAGTATGTAAATCGGTCATTAGTTGATTTAAGTAGAAAAAACTATCATTGATTGAAGCCTTGGCCAAGGCAGCTAGGAAACCCTTAAGATAAAGATAGCGTTTCTTGAGCGAAAGGGGACTGACTTGCTTGGCATCCACAGCCGCCAATTCCTGACTGGCTAACTTATAGTCAGCTCTTACAAAGGCATTTTCAGCCGCTTCAATATGTTGATAAAGTTCAGTCGATTGGACATCTTGACGTGGGAAGAGCTCGCCTAAACTCATATCTAATCGCTGACACAAATCCAGTAAAATTTTAACAGAAGGGACTTGTCCTTGATTCTCAAAACGACTCAGGGTGGCTTGGGTACAGATTCCTTGGCACAATTCAGACTGTGAAATCCCTAATGACTTGCGCCGCTGAATAAATAACTGAATATCCATAGAGGAAACCTCCTAAATATTGCGCTTATAAGTGACTCTATTATAGCATGTCAGAGGCCACTTGTCATCGTTTTCACGAGTTAGGAAGAGCGACAATCAAAGGTAATTTAGGTGTGATTTGTCCTGCATCACTTGATAAAGTCAAGGCTGGGTAAGCTGGATCAAAGCCAATCTTATGTTGATGATCAAACATCATGTCATAGAGAGGATTGAGATAGATGGGCTCAAAATTAGTCTCAAACTTGCTTGAATAGAGGTCAAATGGCACCTTGGGGTCATTGTCAGCTACTATGAGCAGACGATACTTGCCCATCACATTGCAGTGACAACCAACTGGATCGTCATTATAAGGACTATTGCCATCCACATAATCCATGAGGATGCGGTAAGATTTGCTATCATGCTGGGACAGCGCTTGTTGGATAAAGTCGATTGCTTGATTAGTAAATTCAAAATTCATATTAGAAATCCTTTCTAGTGGAAGGGAGATGGGTCAGTAGAGACCTAGATATTTTCTGATATCCGTGAGTTAACATAATATACATTATAGGGATATTTAGTTTGAGGAATCTAGTTAGACTCCTTCTTAGCCAATCAAAGCTAGATATTCTTCTAGAGTCAAGCCATTCTCATAGATAAAAGCCCGCATGGACCTTACCTACATAGCGAAAATGCCAAGGTTCAAAGTTATATCCTGTAATGGATTCTTTATTTTGCTGATAACGTAGGATAAAACCAAAACGATGCGCATTATTAGCCAACCATTTGGCAGAATCTGTCTCTGAATAGCTAGCCTCCAGTTCACCACCATTATTCAACCATTCGGTGCCTAAAAGATCAATAGCCAAGCCTGTCGTATGCTCTGGAGCATCTGCTGGAGCGAAATATTGATTGGTAACGGACTCTGCATCAGCTTGACTTAAGCCTTCAGCTAGATAGTTTTGAATGCTAAGGTTGCGGTTATTTTCTTGTTCTTCGACAGACCGATAACCTGATACAACCCGATAATAGAAACCATCCTTAGCTGCAGCTTCCATTAAGTCCTCTAAAGGCTTGACTAAGTCTTGATGATAGATATTGCCATAGCTGTCCCAAGCTAGCTCTGGTTCTTCTTTATCTGAATTAGGATTATTCTTATTAACAAGCTTAAGCAGTGGATCATCACTATGTGCAGTTACTGGTAGTTTTTCAATTAAAGCATCCACTTTCAAATCTTTGTTGATTGTTTGTATTTCTTCTAAACTAGGCAATTTGTAGCTTTGTTTTAGCCTGCACAGCTAATGAAGCCTGCAAGAACATGCTGCAGGCAAGTAAGAGATAAATCAACTTTTTCTTTTTGCATAGAGCTTTCCTTTCTTAGTTAAGTAAATCCATTTAATAGATATAAAACCAGTGTTAGCCCCACAAGCCCCTATCAAGGCCAAATGTAGGGCGCCAGGCTAAGGTCAGATAGCCAATAAACTCACGTAAAAAGGCATTAATCGAAAAATAGAGCTTAGTTTTGGCTCCATAACCTTGACACTTAAGTCCTAGGCGCCGGGCCAGAATAAGGGCACGTAATAAATGATAATAGTTAGTGACAATGACAAAGTCCTCTTTCCCCTTTTCCATTAGCTTATAAGAGAATAGAAGATTTTCATGTGTATTACGAGACTGATTGTCGACCAGAATGGCTGATTGGGGTACCCCTTGTCGCAGGGCGTAAGCTTTCATCGCCTCCCTTCTGAGATGACTTCATCTGGACCTTGGCCACCCGACATAATCAGGGTCACTTCTTGAGGACGGCGGCGCCAGAGTTTGATGGCCTTATCAATTCGACTGGCAAGTAAGGGTGTCACTTCTGTCCCATTCAAGCCAGCTCCTAGCACCACAATATAAGAATAGCGCGGCCGTACGAAATGGATAAAGTTGAGAATATTGGTCACGAAAAAGATGCCGACTAAGACGGCAAAATAGAAAATAGTGCTTCCCATGAGCCCATAGATGACATTAAAGAATGGCGAGTTGAGTGACAAACGACTTGCTAGAATCGGCCAGATGACCATATAACCAATCATGCCAAATGCTAGCATAAGGGCTAAGGAATTTACTAGATTGAAGCCTTCCCGCCGAATCAAGGTAATGCCCGAATAAATAAGAGCTAGAAAACTGATTAAAGGCGCCAACATTAAAGTCAAAATGAAGAGGGCTCCCAAGACGACCAAGATGACAGCAAAAATTGCCATTCTAGTACGAAGGTCAGATAGATCCCAATAATACCAGCTAATGAGCCTGACACCAGGAACCAAAACCCCAACCATAAGGTTCGCTTATCATGCCAATAAACCCAAAAGAATGGTGAGATGACCAAGACAAGTAGTAGTAAAAAGAGAAATGTCATAATCTACTCCTTTCAGAAGTGTGGTGCTCTAAATTGCCATATAAGTTTGATTGTCTGAGATAGCCTATTGGATTTTCTTGATTCTTCCGATTTGTCGATTTTTAAAATAACCGACAAATCTCTGGCTTTATTATTTTGCGCTCTAAGTGCAAGAAGAATCGCTAATACAATAATGATTACTTTGCATGCATAAGAGATAGTTTTCATTACCACCAACTGCTAATTGAGACAAAACATTTATTAAGGAATGTGTCATGACACATATCACAAACTCTTTGTCTTTATAAATAATGCAGATAAAATAAAAACAATTAGTCAACAAAGCCAAGCAAAAATCCGACTGTCCATACTTGTGATAAGGTTCCTTCAATGTAGAAATAGGCAAAATGCCAAATTCCCCATAGGACAAAAAGTCATTAAAGTTGAACTAAGATAGCTACGACGCTCCATGATTATGGGTTGAAAAACATATCTCCACCCTACTTCCTCAATCCCACCGAAAAAGGATTGCTTTAAGAAATAAGATAATCGGAAGATACCAGGCATCCAAGACCAACTTTTCCATCAAAGGCAAGATAGCAAAAATCCAAAAAAACAAGAAGGATAGGACCCATAAATAGCTACTAGTCTTTTTGCTTGATAGAGAAAAATCCTTTAAGATTCTCTTCCCACTGTACTTTTTGTAGTTGACTGCAATAATCATTCCCCATAGAGCGGACGAAACGCCCCCTAATCCAATAGCAAGCATTCCTATTGGCGTCGTGTAATCTACACTCACCCCCAAATTACGCAATATAAAAACGATCATAGATATAATCCATATTTGCCCTAAGGATCCTAATAGATAAAGGAAAAATTGCTTTTTTTCGACTCATAATTTCCCACCACATTTCAATCTGTCAGCTTAACCATTTCGATTCTTTCAGAACTGTGGCGCCATAAGTTGTCCTACACGTTCGAAATAAGTTTGATTGTCTGAGATACCGTATTGGATTTCCTTGAGTGTTTCCAATTTGTCGGTAATAATGCCATCTACAGGCCGATAGAAAAAGCTTTTGGATTTCTTCTTCATCATTAATGGTCCAAACGTAGATTTCTTTGCCCTCTTTATGAGCTTGATTGGCTAGCTCACTAGTATAGAGAATGCCTCTAAGACATAGAAATCAACCTCATTTTTGGCAAAGCCCAAATGTGCAATGGAATCACATAGCCAGTTCTAATATCAGAATTGAGAGACTCAATGGCGTCAATAGCTTCATGATTGAGAGACATGACTGGATAGCGGTTAGTAATACCTAGTTCTTGGAGTTTATCAACGATCAGTTGAGCATAATTATCTGGCTCCTTGCCATGGGGTTTGAGCTCAATTAGAAGCTCAATATCTCAGCTCCTGAGCTCGCTTTAACAAATTCCTCAAAGGATGGCAGTTGGCTTTGATAGTCTCCCTGACTGAGCGTCAGTCCCCACTAATTCATCATAAGTCATATCCCAAACTTCTCTATTGATGCCCGCCAAACGCTGTAAGTTGCTGTCGTGCATAACAACTAGCCTTTGATCCTTAGTCATTTGGACATCTAGTTCTACCATGGTGGCGCCATTTTCAGCGGCTGCTTCAAGGGCTTGGATGGTATTTTCTACGCCCTTTTTCTACATAGCCGCGGTGACCAATAATGGCTTGCTGGGACTGATAGGTTTGACTGGCCAGCAGAAAAGCATTCTCCCCTATTTTGAAGAATATGAGACTGAAAACTAATAGGAAGATACGGCGACGGTGGCGACGATGGCTAGGCTCAATTAAGAGCAGCGAATTGGTCACTTCAGGCGCCACTACCTGATCCACTAAAATGATTAAGGTTCCGACTTTGGATAGGATAATCACCGTGAAGGCAATAAACTTGAGAATTGACAAGAGCAGCGCTTGGACTATAAAACTATTACCGGAGGGATCTAAGAACATAGCCCCTTCAATGAAAAAGCTAATCAGCCCCATACTAATTAAGCCCAGGATAAAACCGAAAATAGCGAAAGTCAATAAAAGTTTCCACTTCTTAACTTGGGTCATTTGCCAACTTTCCCTTAGCGATATGACAAAACTTTGGTCCTTAATCATCATAAGGGGCATAGCGTAAATCAAGCGCAGGTTGAGATAGAAGAGCAGAATCGCTAGGAGCACCACAAGGATTGTCCCCTGCCAAGTTTTAAGAAACTCACCTGTGATGAAATCAGGTATCCTGAGGCCATTGGTCAGGGAAGACTGCATGACCAGGCCAGATATGGGAATCGTGATGGCGATATAGCCAAGAAAATAGAAGAAGCTCAGCCCAAACAAATGGCGCAAACGGCCTAGTGCTTGGCGAATGACCGCTCCGTAGGAGATTTCCTTTTTAAGTTGACGAGCATAAATGACGTAAATCAAAACCGACAACTCAATAAAAAAGAGGGCTGCAAAGCAGAGGGCAAAGAGAAGAAAAGCTAATAGACTATCTGGCTGCCTCATTAGGTAAGAAATATTATTTAAATCCAAATGAGTCTGATTGCCCAAGATAAGGGCTAGACGGAAAATCAATTTTAGAAGGTAACCACCTAGGTAGCTAATGGTAATTTGGAGAATAGCTGCAATCGTGACAAAACTCAACAAATGACGAAATAAAAGCAAGAACAATTGTTTCAATGAGTGTCGCATGGTCTGCTGCATATTCTTCCTTCCTCTCCATGATTCCTTATGCACTTCCTATTGTAACCTAGAATCAGCCTAAACCCATCAGTCCACAGGCCGATTTAATCGGCAAAAAACCCGTTCTTGACGTAAGAACGGGTCCTAAGACGCTAGTTATTTCTTGACGTAAATTGATTTGAGATAAAGGCTACCAATGCCATCAATCTTACATGCAATGTCGTGACCATCAACAGGCTCATCAATTAAACGGATGTTTTTAGCCTTAGTCCCTTGTTTAATCGTTGTCGTCGCATTCAACTTAAGGTCCTTAATGACCGTGACACTGTCACCATTCTCAAGTTGATTGCCATTGGCATCGCGAATAATCCCAGCTTCAGCACGAGCCACTTCGTCTTCCTGGGTCCATTCATGGGCACACATTGGGCAGACAAAGAGCTGGCCATCTTCGTAGGTATATTCTGAGTCACATTGCGGGCAATTTGGTAATTTAGACATCTTCTTCCTCCTTTTGCTTAGTCTCAGTATAGCAGAATCAGCTAAGAGGAATCAAGAATATTTTAGTAACTAGCGCTTAACAAAGGCTAGAATCTCTTCTGGACTTAGGGAGCTGTCACATAACGTGAACTCCTTCTTTGTCTGAAAGAGGAAAACCTGGCACAGTTGGCACTTGCCATTGATCGCGTAATTGTTGCACTTGGCTCAGAGTTTCTGGATTTTGTGAGTGCAGATAAGCCACTTTTAAGCCAGCTTCTTGTGCCAATGGGCTAAGTTTAGCAACAAAACGACGGCAGTATGGGCAGCTTTTCACGGCCAATAAAGAGGATGCCACCATCTTTGGCGTCCATCAATGCCTTGGCTTCTTCAGGGCTAACACCATGGAATACTTTGACTTGTTCTAGGTAGTTTGCTACTTCATTCATGAATTAATCACTCCTTTGCATTTTTACCCTTTTTATTATACGATTTTTTTCCGGCCCTATCACAAAATGCTTTGTAGTCAAAATGAATGTCTTTGAGTTTCTTGCCTTCACGGTAACGACGGTAGAGATGATCGTCACTAATAATAGCAGCTAAGCCACAAAGTGCCAGGGGCCACTGTCATGTAAAAAGGCTTGCTCGCCTGTATCAGGTAACTTGACACTGCCCTTGCCCTTCTCTTGACTGCTCTCATTGGCTTGATCTGAATTGTTTTTTGCTTTAGCTTCCTTTTTAGATTGGCCAGACGGGCTTTGATGCTTGGACTTGCTCTGATGATTCGAGTTCTTAGCCTGACGCTTATTGAGTCGTTCCTTAAGTCGTTTGAGCGTTTCTGGATTATTAGCCGATGAGCTTTCGGAGCTTGATTCTGACTGACTCTGACTGGAGCTTGAAGCTTTGATCCTGTCTTTGACTACTTGAATCGCGACTTTGTCTGTCTTGTTCTGACCGTGTCCAAGTTCTCACTTGGTTATCAGGACCTGCCTCTTCTATGTCAGGCTCTGAACTAGCCTGCATATGCTCTGACATCAAATCCGGTACCGTCAGGAAGGTTTCCTCCTCTTCTTCAACCGCCTGCCACTTCTGACTAGTCTCATTATAAGCCACTAAATGTAATTGATAACGATCGACCAGGGCTTGCAATTTTCCTTGGGCTTCAGCACCATAGTGGTGGGCGTTAAGATAGTCAGCTAAACCTTTTTTAAGGGCTTGAAAAACCTCTTTGTTAATGGATGTCAGATAACGATACTGGCCGATTTTGAGTTGGTAGACCTGATCGAACTTTGCTTGCAAAGTCGCCTTATCACCTGATTGGTAGTAGTGACGCAGGGCTAGATTGGCCAAAATTTCTACGTCAAAGAGCGATAGTTCCTGCGCATACTGATAATAGGTCTCCCCTTCTGGCGACAGTTGCAAGTCCTGTTTGCCCTCCAATAGCTTGTTAACCTCATCCATATTGCTAGTTTCAGGTGAAAATAGCGTCTCAATCTCTTGGTACTTAAGCTTTTGATAGGCTAAGGGGACAATCTGCTTGAGCACTTGATTGACCTGAACCAAATAGTCAGCCAAGGTTTCACTAGCGGGATTGAGTGGTAGACTGTCGGCACTGAGATAGTGACTAGAGTAAGGATAAAGCAAACAGGCATTAAGTGCCGTCTTGTTGGATTTGGATTGTTCCAATTGGTCTTCTTTATGGTGGTGATCATAATCCAAATTGGCCATCTCTGATTTGATTTGCTCTAGGGCGGCCTGCTTTTTCTTGTTGCTCAGTCTGGGCACTCGTTAAGGCTTCTTGCAGACTAGCCACTTGAGGGCTGATTGGCTAAAAGCTGCGGCCTGCTGGTCTTCACTAGCTTGAGCTAATTCAGGATTTTCTTTTACTAAGGCTTGATAAGCACTATCTCAGGGCTTGATCTAACTGGTCGTAGGATTTAATTTTATCGTCTAAGCTAGCTAGCTCAGCTTGTACTTGCTTGGCTTGCTCTTCTAGGCTGGCTAGACTAGCTTCTTGCTCCCGCATCTGACTAGCTAAGTCCTGGGAACTGCTAGTGTCGTTTGCATCTGCTTGGGTCATTTGTCGAATAAAGGCTGACACAAGTTGGGGCCTCAACTGGTATCTTATTAACAGACTGAGATAAAAACATAGGCTGATTGTGCCCCTCACTCTGACTAGCCACCATGACAACTAGTATGGAGCCAGTTGTCAAGATGACACTTAAATTTTACTTTCATACTACTCCCTCCTTCTATATAAATACCCAAAATAGGCTAAATATATCCGAAAAATCACTATAAAAAGAAAAAAGCCCATCCCATCAGGCTTTTTCTTTTATATAAAATATGTATGATTAATCCAGGTAGTCAACGACTTGAACCTTGTTAGTAAAGCGCGTCATACGCTGACGGATTTCGTCCATAAGGGCTTGTCCATTGGCAATATTGTATTTCTGCCAGTCAGCCAGTGGCACAACCAGGTATTCATTAGACTCTGGTAGGCCAATATTATAAGTTGGCATAAAACGCATGCTATCCAGAATAACCTTACCACCATTTAGCTTACGGTAGGTAAATTCTGTGATCCCCCCTACCTTGGTTGCTGTCTCATATTGACCAGTCAGGAAGTTACCATGTGAGAAGAGTCCCGCTTGAGATTCATTATAGTAGATAAAAGGCTCTAAAACGTGTGGATGACCACCTAAAACGAAGTTAGCACCAGCATCACGAGCCATTTGATGAGTAGCTATTTGGTCTGCCGTCGGCATGGTCTCATACTCTTCACCATTTTGAATAATAACTACGGAAACATCGACCTTGCTATTCAAGTCTTTAATCTCAAGTGGAATGAGCTGCTTGTCAATCAGCGTTGCCAGATACTGTTGATTCTGAGGGCGCTCCAAGCCATTGAGGCCATAAGCATAGGCCAGAAAACCAACCTTAATGCCGTTTCGTTCAATGATGCGAGGCGTATTATAGTCCTCCCAGCTCTCATAAGAACCCACGTACATCATGTCCCTTTGTTTGAGGGCTTTAATGGAAGCTAATACCCCTTGTGCCCCCATATCCATGGTATGGTTGGACACATTATTGACGATATCTACCCCAACATTTTTAAGGCTGTCAACAATCTGTGACGGTGCATTGAAGAAGGGATAGGTCCCTAAGCCAACAGACTCCCCTGCTACAATGGTTTCCATATTAGCGACGGTAATATCGGCATTTTCTAAATAGGATTTGACTGGCGCTAACATGCTATCAAAATTATAACCATTGACAGTTCGCGCCCGTTCATAGACAAAGTCATGCAAGAGAATATCGCCAATAGCACGCACGCGGACTGTTGATCCCTCTTGGCTCGACTCACTGCTTTGGCCTACGGACTGCATGGCTGACTCATTTTTATCAATGGTCATTTGAGCCTGAACCAATGACAGAGGCGTCCACAAAGTCAATAGACTCATAACTAAAAGAGTTTGCGCTTCAACTTGAATTTGATTACTTGCTGGGCTTTGCTTATTTCTTAGCTGCATAGGCGATTCCTCTCTTATTCTTGGATAGTAAATTTCCCCTTATCATTGACGTAGTTGGGGATGGACCAGATACCCTTTTTGGCATTCTTAGCTTGTTTTTGGGCCTGTCTCAGGGTCTTTTCTTGACTGTTGTTAGGAGGGTTGACATAGGAAACCGAAGCCAAACCTTCCTTGACTAATTCTAGGGACACTAACTTGTCATCGGCATAGACATAGGCAAGCGCCCGGTCATAATCATCGGCATAAGGCCTCTTGTCGAACTCAAGGCTGACCTGCTTAGCATTGGTCAGTAATTCTTGGTTGCGATGGGCTGCGTCTTTGCCGTATGGCTGAGGTTTAAGACCTTCCTTAACTGATTCTGGCGTGTCAATCATCAGATAACGAGTCCGGAATTCGTGGCCATTTAATGAAAGAACGACCGTATCCCCATCTACAATGCGAACAAAGTTAACTGGTATTTTCTGGCCTTTTGGTAGGACTTGATAGTTGGTCCCAGTAAAAGCCTTGATATCAATCTGGTCACTAGTAGAGCCTGAATTTTGCGCTCGTTGGCTAGACTCAGGGTTGTGATTCTTGTCCTTAGGGCTATCCTGGCCACCCGGACGGAAATACCAGATAAGTACAAGTATCAAAAGTCCTAAGACTAAGCGAATCCAATCTTTAGCTGTGTAGTCTTTAAAGTTCATACATCCTCCTAGGGGCTTACGATTTTTTGCATATGGTGGTAGTTATGGCCTGAAAACGATACTTTGTCGCTGACTTCAAAGCCTAAGCGATGGTAAAGGACCTTAGCTCTGGGATTGACTAAGTCGCAATTAAGCCCTAAAACTGTACCTGGGGTGTGTATAGTATCTAGATGTTTAATAAGGGCGCTCGCGATTCCCGATCCTCTCGCCTCAGGAGCCACGACTAGCATATCAATGTACCATTCGTTATCGCGGCTTTCGCGCGTCAGGGAGAAATCACCTAAGTCTGGGTGAGCACCAAATTGTTGCTCGATGAGGCGATCATAAGCGGGTTCTAGATTGCCAGGGTAACTTAAAACTAGGCCCTGGATCTGACCACTATGGCTAGATTCATAAACCCAGCAATTATGGTAGGTGTACTTTTGCTTTGAATCCAATAGATGTTCTAGCATGGCTTGCTTGAAAGTCTCATCGTCTAGGGTTACATAGGGTTCAAACTCCATATCTTGCCAGATAATAGTCATCAAATCATAGAGAATGGGCACATCATCGGCCTGAGCTGGTCGTATCATAGGGCACTTCCTAACATTTAGAAAAATTGAAAAACAAGCCCAAACCAAGGGCCTGGACTTGTTCTAGTGCTTAAAATTCGTAGGTCGCATCTTCGGACGGAATCCGTCTTACTTCAACCTTAGTCCCTGCTTGCGCCTGACTAGTTAGCCAATCCATTTCCTCTTGGCTTAAGGAAGTAGAGGCCGCAATATGGCGTTTACCAGGTGACATATCCAAGTTACCAATATTGATATAGGGAATTTTAATTCCAGCAGCGACTATGCTTTGCAAGTCACGTATGTTTTCAAAAATTAGTAAGATCTTTTTATCTGAAGATAAGTTTGGTAGCTTATCAATGGCTCCTTGCAAGCTATAGTAGCGTGTAGGGTAATCATCTGGCACGGCCATATCTAGCAAGCCTTGTTGGACCTTATTTTTGCGCAAGGGCATCGTTAATCACAATGATTGTATTGATTTCGAGTTTACTGCACCATCGAACTGAAATCTGACCATGAATGAGTCGATTATCAACTCTGGCCATTTTCGATTGTTGGCATTGAGAATTCCTTTCCTCTCATGACTAAATACTTTCTACAAACAATAGTATAATGCTATTTAGCGCCAGTTACAACTCTATTGACTGAATCTTAGCCATTTTTAATTTATCCTTTTTAACTTTTTAGGACATTTTTAGTGATTAATAACCAAAATTGAGGTATACTAAAAGAGTAAATGCCCGAAAAACAAAGGGTGAACCTATGTATATTAAGACGTCTGCCTTTGCTCATGCTGACTATTTTGATTCCCTCACTAATTTTGACATGGATAGTCAGAAGCACCATAAGAAGTCCTTGACTATTAATCGCCAGAAGTCAGATAGTTTTCTTAAGTTTCCTGATACGGTGACCATTACTGCTAAAAAGCGGGATTGCCCTCATTATTATGACCCATAATCCCTATCTCGTAGATACCTATCAGGAGTTTGTTCTTCAAGGCTCTATCGAGCTGCATGCCAACATCTGCTTTAATATCCTCTCTATTACGGATGAATGTAGCATTATTTTAGAGCCGCGCTTTAATCACCAACCAGAATTAGTACCTGCTAAACAAGCCCTTAAGGTGCGGGATTTTGTTGAAGAGATTAAAATTGAGAAAGTCTATGGCTTTTTCTACCAAGTTAAGACGGCGCCCTACCGCTTCAGTAATGACCAGCACGACTACTTTGAGATGACCATTGTCGATCAAGGTGAGTTAGTCCACGAAGTAGACGGTGTTAAACACACCGCCAAACGCCATGATTGCATGCTCTACTATCCCAAGCAACGCCATAGTCAGATGGTTAAACGAGACGGTGTGTCCACCTATCTGTCCATTATGTTTCAGGCTAGTGGCATAAGTCCTGAGCTCAAGAATAAGATTGTCCATCTCAGCAATCACTATACTCAGGTCATCGAAAAAATGGTTGAGCTATCCAATCATCCTGGGGCGCCATTCTATGCTGATGAAATGATTACGCTCTTTAAGTCGGTCATTATTCAGATGCTTAAGAGCGACCAGGCCTTCTATGATGAGCCAAGCACTTCTATGCGCGAGAATTACGAGAATGAGCTATTCCAATCCATCGTGGATTATCTTCACCATCATGTGGAAGCTGAGAACCAGGTTAACGATCTAGTTAATCACTTCAATTTATCTCGCTCTACCCTACAGCTGCTTTTTAAAAAGTATGCCAATATGACGCCTAAAAACTATATTAACCAGCTTCGACTCAAACGTAGCAAGCTCTTAATTAAGGAATCAAAATTAACCCTATCTGAGATTGCTGAAACCTTGGGTTACGGCTCGCTCCAGTATTTCTCACGAGTTTTCACCCAAGAGTACGGTATGAGTCCATCTCATTACGCCAAACAACTCCTCAAATAAGTTTAAAAGACCCGCCTGTCTCCAAATTTGGACTAGGCGGGTCTTTTTATAAGTCTTAAGCTAGTTTTTCTAGCATGTCTGGACGGAAACCAAAGAATGGTTCGATTCCATCAGCCACTACAACAGGCAAGGATTGGAAGCCAAGTGCTTGGACACGAGCTAGGGCCTCGCTATCTTGCATAACGTCTACTGCAGTGTATTCTAGATTGTGTTGATCTAAGAAGCGCTTAGTAAAATCGCATTGCATGCAGTTTGGTTTTGGAATATACCGTACTTTTTGTTCATGAGTAGGATCCCCCTTCGAATTTACTTTACTATCATAACCCTGATTGGAAGAAAAAGGCAATCATATCTAGTAAAAATTTTTGGTTTAATAAATTTTTACCTACTATATAGTGTCACCTCACGAACATTCCCCGATATAAGTCAAGTAAACGTTCAGTCTTTTTTTGAGAAGTCACTGATCATTTTTAGTGATTAAGCTCAAAATCATCCTCAATTACATGGTAAATGAAAGGTTTTAGTGAAAACGATGACCAAGTTCAGAATTTTGAGTGATCAGTGTCTTAGTCATACTACTAAGATAGTCCACTAAAAATTGGTCGCTGCCCTCATCATCTAATTCATTGAATTGTCCCAGGCAAATTTCGCCTAAATCATCCAAGTTAATTAGCTGACTAAGCTGTACCATTAAGGACTGAATTCGTTCTAAGGAACCAGAACTAGCTTCTAGGTATAAGCGTCGCCCCACTATCTCTTGTGGCCAAAAGCTAGTACCAGCTAGTTTGAGAAAACAGCGAATGTTCCCACCAAAGGCTTCCAAATAGTTTTCAAACTTATTTTGCAAGAAGGACTCAAAATTGGCACGCGAAGCAGTATTCTAACACCAAGGCCAGAGGAAAGAAATTCACTGGCAGAATCATGTCATGAGCCAAACAGGCATTAAGCATCACGCTATTGTCACTGTAACCCATATAATAGATAGGCTTGTCGCGCTTTAAGTATTGGAAAAATGCTGCCGGTAAAGCCGCTAGGGTCTGATTAGCTAAGTCTCCACCTGTTAAATCCATAATCCAGTCGACCTTAGAATCCGCTAAAGCCTGTGCTAAATAGTCAGCTCTTTGCCTAGCTGGGTAGTGACCACCTGTTTTCTCATCTAGCCAAATGCTAGGCCTAACCGAAACCTTGGCACCATATTGATGGGACAGAAGCTTGACTAAAGCATCCAAATTGTCCTGGGCTTGAAGGGTCTTGGCTTTTACCATTTGAACATCCCTAATAGCACTACATGGCAACCTTTTAAGAGTTTCATAAGCATTTCCCTTCCTTAGAGACTAGCTTGGGCTTCAGCCTCAATCAAGTCTTCCAAATGGCGATAAAGGACAGGCGCCGTTAAAGTCTTAACTTCGTCCTGGTCATAAATATGCTGAATCTGCCCCTTATGCATAAGCAAAATACGGTCACAATATTGAATGGCATCTGGTAACTGATGCGTAATCATCAGTGCCGTCAAGCCTTCCTTCTCGATCAAGTCAGCGGTCATTTGCATAACCTGACGGGAGGTACGCGGATCCAAAGCAGCCGTATGCTCATCTAAGAGTAAGAGTTCTGGTCTTTTAAGGGTTGCCATAATTAAGGCGATTGCTTGGCGTTGGCCACCAGACAGGGCTTCAATCGGCACATTTAAGCGATCTTCTAGCTCCAAATGGAATTGAGCCAGTAAATTTCTCATGGCCTCATAATTATCCTTGGTAAGTGACCGCTTAAAGCCAGGTTTTTGCCCCCGCCTAGAGGCTAGCATAAGATTCTCGAAGACCGTCATACGTGGGGCAGTCCCCATACGAGGATCTTGGAAAATACGGCTAATGAGGGCTGCATTTTTGCTTTCAGCTTGGTTACTAATGACTTGGCCATTTAGTAGAATACTACCTGAGGTTACAGGTGTATGGCCAGTCAAACAGTTAAGTAAGGTAGACTTTCCTGCCCCGTTAGTCCCAATAATTCCCAGTATTTCGCCCTTTTTGACTTGGAAAGAAATATCGCTCAATACCTGTAAAGGACTATCTTGCATGCGATAGAAGGTCTTGCTAATAGCTTGTACATCGAGTTGTATGGTCATTATCCAATCCCCCTATCCTAATTTTTTAGCTTGGATTTTCTTGCGCATCGCTGGCAAGGCCAAGAAAATGGCTAAGACTAAAGGCTGAAATCAAGCGGAAGTCGAGATGGCAAGAAACCTAGCTTGAGCATCGGCTACCAAGAGCAAAGCTGATACAGGACAGAACCTAAAACAATAGCTCCAAGGCGCATGGTGAGGGTCAGTTGCTTGAAAAAGCATCTCCCCAATAATGATGGAAGAAAAGTGCGATAATCACAGTGCCAGTCCCCATGTCCACATCAGCATAACCATTTTGTTGGGCAATTAAAGCTCCCACTCATCGCAATAATTCCGTTGGAAGCCATGAGAGCTAAGCATTTCATTAACTTAACTGAAATCCCCTAAACTATGAGCCATGACTTCATTATCACCAGAAGCAACCATTGACTGGCCCAAATCAGTCTTAAAGAAGTAACCCAGCAATAGAATAACAATCAAGGTCAGAATAATACCCACCAGGAAAATTCGACTGGTAGAATCTGCTAATAGGTTAGTTAATAAATCATAAAGAGTCTTAACCTGGCGCAAACTCAAGTTGGCCTGCTCCATAATACGTAGGTTGATAGAATAAAAGGCAGTTAGGGTAATAATTCCCGCCAAGAGGGATGGGATTTCGAAATAGGTCATCAAAAGCCCAGTGACCAAACCTGTCAGCATCCCTGCCACAAAAGCGGTAATCAGGGACAAGACAGGGTGCAAGCCCAGGGTTAAGGTTTTGACTGCGACTGCCGCCCCAACCGCGAAGGAAGCTTCACTGGTTAGATCGGCAAAGTTCAGAATACGAAAGGTAATGTAAAGCCCGATCCCCATAAGGCTGTAAAGCAGCCCCTGAGCGATGGCACTATAATAAATTCCCATATAGAAATTACTCCTTACTTAAGTCCTTAAATTGAGAGCTTAGGTCGCTTGGTAATTTAATGCCTAGCTTCTCTGCAGTTTGCCCGTTATAGACTTTGACTGTTTCTTTGGCAAATTCGATTGGTAAATCAGAAATCTTGGTGCCATCAATAATTTTGAGACCTAAATCTGCTGATTGCTTACCAATATTCGTTTGGCTGATAGCGACTGATAAGAGGGCCCCTTCTTTAACTGCCTTCTCATAAGTTGGAAGAACGGGGATTTTAGCCTTGTCAGTAACATCTAGCAGTGTGCTAATAGAGCTAGCAATGGTGTTATCCGTTGGGATGAAGATGGCTTGGCTCTTGCTTGCTAATTCTTCAGCAACTAAAGCCATGTCATTAGTGGAGTCAATGGTTTTAACTTCCACCTTGTAACCTAATTTTTCAGCAATAGCTTTGGCTTTTTCTACTTCAGCCTTGGCATTGTCTTCGCTAGTAGTGTACATCATGCCAATGGTTTTAACATCTAAGTCAAGGGACTTAAATTGCTTGAAGAGCTCTTCTAAAGGTGCAAAGTCGCTAACCCCGGTGATGTTACCGTCTGTCTTATCTAAGGCTGTCACTAATTTGGCGCTGACAGGATCCGTAATACCAGCTAGGACGATTGGAATTTTTGTGGTAGCTTGTTGTAAGGATTGTGCCACTGGAGTGGTAATGGCAAAGATTAAATCCGGCTCCTTAGCCACTACTTCTTCTGAAATGTTATGAAGTAGATTCATATCCCCTTCTGCATTTTGGAAATCAATTTCTAGGTTATCCCCTTCCTTGTAGCCATGGCTAGCGAGAGATTCCTTAATCCCACTGGTAATTTCATCCAAGGATGGGTGGGTCACAAGCTGGACAATCGCTACTTTTAATTTAGCAGGCGCTGCATGCGCCACTAGGCCTTGGCCAGCAATAAGAATTAAAGCAAAGAATAGTGCGACAAATTTAACTACTTTTTTCATAATAAATCTCCTTTTTCTAATCATAATTAGTTAGCAACAAAAAAATCCGACGCCAGCTATGCGTCGGATTAGAAGTCCTATCTTAAAACCTCTGGATCATCTACGCATAGTCTTGACTCAGTGTCTATGCAGTAAACAGAGGTGTTAGCTACATAGATACAGCAGTATGTTAAACTGGGCTGTATCCATTGGAAATGTTCCAAGTCTACAACCTATCTATGCCAGAATTGCCAGTATTTTGTTGCTTGTGTTTGACTTTGAAACATTTGCCTCAACCTTTCATTATTTTATAATCCTAGTTTAACCTTGTTTGCAAGCAGTGTCAAGACTAATTTAGAAAAAAATTTAATCTTTGACTTCCATCGCCTCGACAGCCTCAGGACTTGGCGTTACATTCAAGGTTTTCTGTCCCTCATAGATGACATAACCAGGTTTAGCCCCATTTGGTTTTCTAAGATGTTTGACCTGCAAGTAATCTACTGGAACATTGGCTGACTGCTGAAATTTAGAATAATAAGCTGCTAGCATGGCCGCTTCTGTTAGGGTTGTATCTGAAGGCTGGTCTGATTCAATAATGACATGTGAACCAGGAATATTCTTAGCATGTAGCCACCAGAAGTTCTTATTGGCCTGTTTGAGGCTGAGCTGATCATTCTGAAGATTATTGCGCCCTACTAAGATTCGGGTCCCATCACTTGCTTGATAAAGCCGCGGCCCCAAGCCCTTTTCCTGACGACGTTTTTTGAGATTTTGTTGCTTGGCACTTAGGTAGCCCTGCTCAGCTAATTCTAGCCGTATTTGTGCTACATCCTGGAGGTCAGCACGGCTAAGTTGTACTTGCACTGACTCCAAATAAGCGATTTCTTCTTGCGCCAGTTGCCGTTGGAGTGCGATATGCTTGAGCGCATCGCGATACTTGGTATAGCGCTTGAAGTAGGCTTGACTATTCTCAATAGCTGTCTTGCGAGGATCCAATTCTATCTCGATGACTTGATCATTATCATAATAATTTGCAAAGCGACCTGACTTTGCCCCTTTTGGATTTGGTAGGCGTAGGCGAGAGCAATTCCCCTTTGATTCGATAGCTTTCTGATTCGAAGCCACAGCTTGATCTTGATCCAAATTAGCTAGTTTAAGTTGGTTACGGTCGATTAAGTACTGCAAACGTTGGTTTAAATCTCCCGTCATTTGCTTAATACGGTCCAGTCGAACACGCTCTGCATAATAGAAAGCAATCAAGCCTGACAATGTCTCATGGGCTATCCATTGGCCAGCGACTGCAGGCAAAGGCGTCATATAAAAATCAGGCTTGTCAGCCTCAAGAAATAGGCGCTCCGGCTTCAACAGCCTGACAAAAGTCAGTCAGCAGCTTATCCCAAACTTGCTCCTACTTGTACTTGAGCCAAGAAGGATTGACTGGCTAGACGCCCTAGTCCTTGTATACGAGCTTGGACCTGCCCTGGGCTTGTTGCACTTGCAAATTGTTCTGCTAATTCTGTTCTTTCTGCTTGGCTGAGCTTAAACAAGTTGACTTGCTGCTCATTTTGGGGTGGCCGCCGATAGTCAGCGCCAGGTTGCAACAAGCGATAGGAATTTAAGGCCATTGGGACGTGCTTAAGACAGTCAATAATGCGTCCCTGCCCATTAACCAGGATGACATTAGAATGCCGCCCCATTAGTTCAATAATCAAACGATAAACCTGGCTATCCCCTAGCTCGTCTCGACCCGTAAACTGCAGTTCAATAATCCGGTCATTCTCAACTTGTTGAATATCTAGCAGAACGGCTTGTTCTAAATGTTTACGCAAGAGCATGCAGAACATTGGCGCGTGTTCAGGGTTAGAAGGACGTTCGTCTGTCAAATGAAGTCGATAGTATTGAGGATGAATGGAGATGAGTAGGCGGAAATTTTGGCGTTGTGATCGAATGACTAGCTGCAGCTCTTGCTCAAAAGGTTGATAGATCTTAGCGACTTTTCCTCCTATCAAGTGAGCACCTAGCTCCTTAACCAAGGCATGAGTTAGAAAACCATCAAAACTCATTCAATCACATCCTTCCTTAAATCTTGAATAAAAAGAACAGCGCCTAAGCACTGTTCTTATTATGAGTCACTTAAACTATTGTTCTGCCACCATTTGTTCTAATACCTTGAAGAGCTCTTCGCGAGGGACAGAACCTTGCCCACGCTTGATAATTTCGCCTTTGGCATTGAGAATATAGGTGGTTGGCAGGCTGACTGCATTAAAAGCAATTTGGTTCTGACGTTGATCGTCATAATAAATTGGTAAGTCGGTCAAGCCAGCTTCTTTTAGATAGGCTTGCGCCTTCTCTGATGTTTCGTCCGGGTGACTACCGGTCGCATTAATCATAACGAAATTTACTTTATCGCCGTATTGACGGTAGGCTTCTAGAAAATAAGGCATCTCTTCCCGACAAGGTGGGCACCAAGAGGCCCAAATATTGATGATAGTTGGTTTACCAAATTTTGATGACAAAGCAATGGTATTGCCAAGTTCATCTAGCAATTTAGTATCAGGTGCAGATGGTCCCTTACGTTCAGGTTTATTTACCCCACGCACAGCCTGACTACTAGACGCTGTTGAACTAGCAGTCTCACTAGAAGACGAATCTGCCTTGGCAACTTGTGAGCTAGATGCCTCAGATGAGTGAGTAGATACTGCCACAGAAGCAGGTTCTTGATTCGATTGGTTGGCTAGCCAGATGCTAGCCACAACCACTACTAAACCTAAAATAAGTAGACCTGGATAAAGTAATTTCTTAATTTTGTTCATAAAAGATCCTTTCGGTAGATAACTAGCGAGCTGCGTAGCTATCAGTTAATGGTGGTACAATTTGTTTTTTACGTGATACTACCCCTGGTAGTTCTAGTTGTTGGTCCACTACCTTCTGACCAAAGGCAGCCTCCAAAGCAGCTACATCTTGGCCTACTACTAAACCGAAGGAGTTGCTATCTCAAGACGTCAGTGACAACCAAGAGGAAGAGTTCATAGCCTTTTGCTTCAACTTCCGCTTGCATAGCCTTTAATAAGGCCTCTTTACGTGCCAAGAGATCTGCAAAGCCTATAGCATTAACTTGGGCGATCCGTACTTGGTGACCATTCATGTCAAAGCTTTTAGCATCCAAGTTGAGCAAGGTTTCTTCAGACTTGCTAGCTAAGTTTGTCCCTGCCTTCAATAAGTCCAAACCATAAACCTGTGCGTCAACACCCGCCAATTTTTGCTAAAGCTTGTGCGGCATCCACATCTTCTGGCGTACAAGTTGGTGATTTGAAGAGTAAGCTGTCGGAGATGATGGCAGATAACATGAGTCCTGCAATTTGCGCTGGAATTTCAATCCCTGCTTCGCCAAACATCTTGTAAAGGACAGTAGCGGTACAGCCGATTGGCTCACAACGATAGTATAATGGTTGGGCAGACTCAAAACCAATCCGGTGGTGGTCAATGACATAGTCTACTGTTAACTCAGCTAAATCATCAATAGACTGGCTGGCTTCATTATGGTCCACTAGGGCCACGTGGGCACCAGTCCCTGCCGCTGATTCAATCACACGTGGTGCTTGAGCCTTGAAGTAATCAAGTGCAAAAGCCGTTTCTTCATTAGGTGTGCCGAGTGCCACCGCCTCAGCTTGATGGCCTTTTTGATTGAGGTAGTAGGCAAAAGCAATAGCAGATGCAATGGTGTCAGTGTCAGGGTTTTTATGTCCGAAAACTAAATATTGAGTCATGTCAGTGGATCCTCCTATAAGATAATTACTGCCTTAATTTTAACATGTAGCTGGGAAAAATTATAGCCCCAAAGAGGTCCAGGCAAAGTCCCTCATGCCCTTTTATTTTACGCTTTCATACTCAGCTTGCAACTTTCCCGCCTATGACTTGTGCACTAAAAATAAATAGCCTCTAGTGATAGAAAATCACTAAAAGGCTATTTTAATGCTTAAGCTGTTAGATAACCGCGATATGAGGCAGTTTCTAGAATACGCTTGGCATTTTCCACCCGATCTGGTGTCGGAGGTTCAATCCCCGCCAAGCGGTACTTAATCCCTAGGGCTTCGTACTTGTAAACCCCTAACTTATGATAAGGTAAGACTTCAAATTTCAAGACGTTTTTAAGCGTCTTAACGAAGGCACTGAGCCGAATTAAGTATTCATCAAAAGTCAGTCCGTTCAGGTACCAGGACATGGCGAATCCATACTGGTTGACCAATATCCGATAAATAGTGAGCCAAATCCAGAATGTTCTCATTTGGTTGACCAGTCAACTTACGGTGGCCATCTGAATCAATGTGCTTAAGGTCCAAGAGAATTAAATCCGTGTACTTAAGTAGCTCATTGAATTTACTAAAGAATGGCTCCTTACGGGTGAATGGCCCCCCACAAGAGTCTAAAGTAGTGTGGACCCCATTGGCTTTACAGATTTTGAAAAACTCGATAATAAAGTCGATCTGCAAGAGAGGTTCTCCCCGCTAACCGTAACGCCACCCTTCTTACCCCAGAAATCTTGGTATTGAACGGCCTCGTCAAAGAGTTGTTGAGGTGTGTAGTCATGTCCCCCACGCGTCGCCCAAGTGTCTGGGTTGTGGCAAAATTCGCAACGTAGGCGGCAGCCCTGCATGAAGGTAATAAATCGAATGCCTGGGCCATCCACGGACCCAAAACTTTCGGTTGAATGGACATGACCAATTACTTGTGTTGTGGCTGTGTTCCCAAATTGCATTGCATTTATCTCCTTACCTATCGCTATATAAAAGGGCAAAAGCGACGAGTCGCCCCGTCACTTTTCCCAGTCAAGACTCGACTATTACATTTGGCTATGCATAGTCCGGTTGATCACGTCTAGTTGTTGTTCACGAGTCAACTTAATGAAGTTAACGGCGTAACCAGATACCCGAATGGTTAATTGTGGGTAGTTTTCTGGGTGTTCCATCGCATCCACTAAGGTGTCACGATTGAATACGTTGATGTTGAGGTGGTGACCACCTTTTTTAGAGTAACCATCCAACATGTTGGATAAGTTTTCTTGTTGCACATCTTCTTCCTTCCCTAAGGCACGAGGAATGATGGAGAAGGTGTTAGAAATACCGTCTAATGCGTAAGAGTAAGGCACTTTAGCAACAGATGATAAGGAAGCCAAAGCCCCGTGAGTGTCACGACCGTGCATTGGGTTAGCACCTGGTGCAAATGGTTGACCAGCACGACGGCCATCAGGTGTGTTACCAGTCTTCTTACCATACACAACGTTAGAAGTGATGGTTAAGATAGAAGTAGTGTGTTTGCGCATTACGGTAGGTTGGGTGCTTCTTAACTTTCGTCATGAAGCGTTTCAAGAGATCAACCGCCATTGCATCTACGCGGTCATCGTTGTTCCCATATTTAGGGAAGTCACCTTCAACTTCAAAGTCAACAACCACGCCGTTTTCGTCACGGATTGTCTTAACTTTACCGTATTTGATAGCAGACAAGGAGTCAGCCGCCACAGAGAAACCAGCGATACCTGTCGCCATTGTACGGTGAATGTAAGTATCTTGAACCGCCATTTGAATGCGTTCATAGCTGTACTTGTCGTGCATGTAGTGGATACAGTTGAGGGCATTGACATAAAGACCTGCTAACCATTCCATCATATCGTCATATTTTTCCATTACTTCTTCGAAGTCTAGGTATTCAGAAGTGATTGGTCGGAACTTAGGACCTACTTGAGCCTTAGATTTTTCGTCGACACCACCGTTGATTGCATAGAGCAAGCACTTAGCTAGTTAGCACGAGCGCCGAAGAATTGCATTTGTTTACCAACACGCATTGCAGATACACAGCAGGCAATGGCATAGTCATCACCATATTGTGGACGCATTACTTCGTCGTTTTCGTATTGAATAGCTGAAGATTCGATAGACATCTTAGCTGCAAAGGTCTTGAAGCCATCTGTTAAATGTGGTGACCAGAGCACGGTTAAGTTTGGTTCTGGAGCTGGCCCTAAGTTAGATAAGGTGTGGAGGTAACGGAAGGAGTTCTTAGTTACCAATGGACGACCATCTAAACCAACCCCTGCAATGGATTCTGTTACCCAGGTTGGGTCCCCAGAGAAGAGTTCGTTGTATTCAGGTGTACGCATGAATTTAACTAAACGTAACTTCATGATGAAGTGGTCAACTAATTCTTGCGCTTCTTCTTCTGTCAAAGTACCATTGCGTAAGTCACGTTCTACGTAGATATCTAAGAAGGTAGAAGTACGACCCAAAGACATTGCTGCCCCGTTTTGTTCTTTGATAGCAGCTAAGTATGCTAAGTAGAGCCATTGGAAAGCTTCTTTAGCAGTAGTTGCTGGTTTAGAAATATCAAAGCCGTAGATTTCCCCTAATTTCTTAAGGTCTTTCAATGAACGATATTGTTCTGACAACTCTTCACGTAATTGTAAGATGTCATTAGTCATAACATCGCAACCGATGTTGTTGTAGTCTTTGAGTTTTTCTTCCATCAAACGGTCAACACCGTAGAGGGCAACACGACGGTAGTCACCGATGATACGGCCACGACCATAAGCATCTGGTAAACCAGTGATGATTCCAGATTTACGAGCTGCACGCATTTCTGGCGTATAAACATCAAATACCCCTTGGTTATGGGTTTTGCGGTATTCAGTAAAGATGTGAGAAACTTCTGGGTCAATATGGAAGCCATAAGATTCAGCCGCTTTCTCAGACATACGAATCCCACCAAATGGTTGCAAACCACGTTTGAATGGTTTGTCAGTTTGGAAACCAACCACTTGTTCCTTGTCTTTATCTAAGTAACCAGGACCGTGAGAAGTGATGGTAGATACAACAGAAGTATCAGTGTCTAAGACACCACCCGCTTCACGTTCTTGCTTGTTCAAGTCCATTACTTGAGCCCATAAGTCTTTGGTAGCTTGGGTAGGACCTGCTAAGAAACTATCGTCTCCTTCATAGAGCGTATAGTTTTGTTGGATGAAATCGCGCACGTCGATTTCTTCCTGCCATTTTTTACCTTTAAAGCCTTGCCATTGTTCCATAGATATCCTCCTTAACTGAATTGTAAACTATCTAGTACAACAACTTTTATATGTTCATTATAACACTCATATTTCAAAATGCAAGCCCTTTTACTCAGAAAGATTCACTAGGATGTCTTATATTATCGGGGTTTGCAACGGTTTCTCAAAGTCTTGCAACATGCACAAAAGTTTGTGAAATACCTATCCTGTATTAATCCTGTTTGGCCGAAATTTGTCATCTGTATTAATACATTTGCTTCTATCCCTGGTCTGATACGTTTTCTTATTCTTACAAAAATTCTATAACAGGCCAGACTAAGATGAACCATTTAGCTTCTGCTAGTAAAAATGAACAAACTTTATCACCCTACCCTTACTATCTTGCACAAAGTCTAAGCAAAAAAAATAACCATCGTCCAATCAGACGATGGTTTAAAAAACTAATTTGCATCAGAAGCTTGAGACTGGATATCCAAGACTAGATAGCAGTCCAAGACATTGCCTAATTTAGCTAAATCAGGCGCCTGAGAGCCGTTAGCAAGACGATCCGATAAAGGAATCTCACTAGCAGCAAAGACGACACTATGGCCTGTATCCCCCAAGAGACAGACATGGTGTTGGGCTTTATCAAGCGCTAGGACCTTCAATAATTGATGCGGATTGGTTTTTAATTCTTTTAGTAAGAGGACGCCACGCGAGCCACGCCCCAGTTCAGGTATGACAGTTAGATCACTGCGTTTCACATTGCCTCGCTGAGTCAAGGCAAAGAGTTGTGGACGTTTTGCTTCTTGGTTAACCACTAAGCAGGCAACTACTTGGTCTTCTTCTTTCAACTTAATGGCTGTTACCCCTTTGGCTTTCAGGCCCATTTCTGATACCAAATCAGCCGAGTAACGTAAGCAATAAGAGCGTTTGGTCAATAAGACGACCTCATAGTTTTGGCCAGCTTTAAGGCATTCTGCTGCTACCACTTCATCTTGATCATCCAGCAGGTTCATGGCCTTAGCCGTCCGAGTCTTATAGGAACGATAAGTTGTGAAGGCTGATAAAGGCGTCTGCTTAATCATACCAGCCTTAGTCGCTAAGATGACTTTATGCTCCTCTTGACTGGCCACAAAGGCATTAACAAAACGTTCACCATCTTGAAGTTGATAGTTCTGGGATAGATGAACCCCAAGATCCTTCCATTTAACCTCAGGCAGTTCATGCACCGGTATATGGATGTAATTCCCCTTTGAGGTGATAATGACTAATTCTTGATGGGTACTGAGTTCCTCTACAAAAATTGGATAGTCAAAGTCACGCAAGCCCAAACTATTTAGATCTGATGAGGCAAAGGAACGCATACTGGTTCGCTTCATATAGCCTTCCTTGGTCAAAGGAAACCATGACCTGCTCGTCTGGAATCAGGATATGGGTGTCGATTTCCAGATTTTGAACTTGAGCTTGAATTTGACTACGACGCGGTGTCGCAAAGTCTTTTTTGATCGCTTTAAGTTCATTAATCAGAACCTTATTGAGGATTTCAGGATTGGATAGGATATTTTGATACATCAGAATCCGCTCATTTAATTCTAGGCGTTCCTGTTGCAAAGCCGTAATGTCAGTATTGGTTAAGCGATAGAGTTGTAAGGATACAATGGCTTCCGCTTGCTCCATAGAAAAATCAAACTCGGCAACTAAGTTTTCCTTAGCATCCTGTTTGTTATCCGAGCGACGAATGGTCGCAATAACCTCATCTAGGATGGAAACCACCCGAATCAAGCCATCTACGATGTGCAGACGTTTTTGGTCATTAGCCAAATCATACTGAGTACGACGGGTTAGGACTTCCTGTTGGTGACTAATATAGGCTTCCAACATGGTTTGTAAGTTAACTAGTTCTGGTCGTCTTTTGTTAATTGCGACCATATTAAAATGGTAGTTAACCTGTAAGTCGGTATGTTTTAGAAGATAGGTCAGAATCCCTTTGGCGTCAACATCACGCTTGAGTTCGACTACTAAGCGCACCCCATTACGGTCAGATTCATCGCGAACATCTGCGATACCCTCTACCTTACGTTGAATGCGAATTTCGTCCAAACGTTGAATGAGCTTACTCTTATTGACTTCGTAGGGCAGCTCGGTCACGACAATCTGACTCTTGCCCCCTTTTAGGCTTTCAATGTCAGTTTGCGAAACTAAGGTAATCTTACCTTGGCCTGTCTTATAGGCCTGTTGGATGGCATCAATACCTTGGATAATGGCTCCCGTAGGGAAGTCAGGTCCCGGTACCAACTCCAACAAGTCCTCCAACTTAGGACGTTTGTGGGTTAAGAGATAGATAACGGCATCAATAATTTCGCCTAAGTTATGAGGGGGAATTTCGGTGGCATAACCAGCAGAAATCCCGGTCGCCCCATTAACTAGGAGATTGGGGAAACGTGCTGGCAAAACGGTTGGCTCTTCTTCTGTATCATCGAAGTTAAGAATGAAAATCAACAGTTTCTTGCTTGATATCACGCAGTAATTGAGCCGCAATAGGTGATAGGCGAGCTTCGGTATAACGCATAGCCGCAGCTGGGTCCCCATCCATGGAACCATTGTTCCCATGCATATCAATCAGAGGATTGCGCAACTTCCAGTCCTGACTCATGCGTACCATGGCTTCATAGACAGAAGAGTCCCCATGTGGATGATAGTTACCGATGACATTACCAACCGTCTTAGCCGATTTCCGATAAGGATTGTCGGCCGTGTTCCGGTCACGATACATGGCATAGAGAATTCGGCGTTGAACTGGTTTGAGGCCATCACGAATGTCTGGCAAAGCCCGGTCTTGAATGATGTACTTGGAATAACGACCAAAGCGATCACCAATCACATCCGCGAAGCTTAATTCTTGAATCATTTCTTGGCTCATGCTTAGACCTCCTCATCATTAAAGAGTGAAAATTCTCCGGAATCCTGGGCAATTAACTCAGGTCCTTGGGCTTCTTGGCGCCCTTCTTGCTGTTTGACTAAACTTTCATGATGGGCATGACTGGATTCTTGCCCTTGTGACATTTCTAGAAGTGAATCCTCCGTATCCAGTGTAAAGCTGACATGGCGCTCAATCCACTTACGACGAGGCTCCACCTTGTTGCCCATGAGGGTGGTCAGGCGACGCTCAGCCCGTGCCCCATCATCAATCGTGACACGAATCAGGAGGCGGGTTTCAGGATTCATAGTGGTATCCCATAGCTGGTCAGCATTCATTTCCCCAAGCCCTTTATAGCGTTGTAGGACATAGCCTTTACCAACTTTAGCAATTTTGCTAGCTAGTTCTTCATCCGTCCAGGCATATTCCACCACTTGTTTCTTACCTGACCCTTTAGACACCTTGAAGAGAGGCGGCATAGCCAAATAGACCTTGCCCGCTTCTAATAAAGGCTTCATATAGCGGTAGAAGAAAGTTAAGAGTAAGACTTGAATGTGGGCGCCATCCGTATCCGCATCGGTCATGATAATGACTTTGTTATAGTTAACCGACTCTAGGTCGAAATCTGCCCCAACACCGGCACCGATGGTATAAATCATGGTATTGATTTCCTCGTTTTTGAGGATATCCTGCATAGAGGCTTTTTCGGTGTTAATGACCTTCCCACGAAGTGGCAGGATGGCTTGATACTGGCGATCACGGCCAAGCTTAGCTGAACCACCCGCAGAGTCTCCTTCGACTAGGTAGAGTTCATTCTTGCTAGTATCTTTAGATTGGGCCTTGGTTAACTTACCTGAAATCGCTCGTTCTTGGGCCTGCTTCTTAGAACCAGAGCGCGCCGCGTCACGAGCCTTACGCGCTGCTTCGCGCGTTTCTCTAGCCTTAATGGCCTTACGCAAGATCATCTGAGAGAAGTTCCCATTCTCATTGAGATAGGCCGTCATTTTTTCGTTTACGAAGTTTTCTACCAGTGGACGTGCCTTAGGTGTCCCAAGTTTTTCCTTGGTCTGTCCCTCAAATTGCAGATATTCCTCAGGAATACGTAGGGAGATAACAGCCGTCAACCCTTCTCTGACATCTGAACCTTCTAAGTTTTTGTCCTTGTCCTTGAGCAAGCCGACCTTACGCGCATAGTCATTGAAGGCCTTGGTCATACCGGTTTTCATCCCAACTTCATGGGTCCCGCCTCCACCTGTGCGAACATTATTGGCGAAGGATAGAATGGTCTCAGAATAGCCATCATTGTATTGGAAGGCAAAATCAATTTCAAAGCCCTCAACCTCACCAGTAAAACCAGCAATATCTCCTAGGGTATCTTTCTCTTCATTCAAATAGGTTATGAAGTCAATCAGACCTTGGCTGAAATGGAAGACTTCATGATAATCAATACGTTCATCGATTAGCTCAATGGTTAAGTCCTTAAGCAAGAAGGCGGACTCACGCAAGCGTTCTGCGATCGTCTCGCTATTAATGGTTGCATGGCCAAAAATCTTGCTGTCAGGCATAAAATGCACAGTAGTCCCATGTTTAGACTTGTTGGAATTCTTGGTCTTAATCAGTTTAGTAACCGGCACGCCCCCATTTTCAAAGCGCATCTGATAGGTATAGCCATCTCGGTCTACCTCAACCTGAACCCAAGTAGAAAGAGCGTTGACCACAGATGCCCCTACCCCGTGAAGACCACCAGCAGACTTATAACCACCTTGGCCAAATTTACCACCGGCATGGAGGACAGTAAAGACCACTTCAATGGTTGGCTTACCTGAAGCATGCAAACCAACTGGCAAACCTCGGCCATTATCTTGAACCTTAACACTGCCATCTTGACAGATTGTTACCTTAATATAGTCTGCAAAACCTGACAAAGCTTCATCGACAGCATTGTCCACAATTTCATATAAAAGGTGATGCAAGCCACGTTGGTCAGTAGAGCCAATATACATACCCGGACGCTTACGTACAGCTTCTAAACCCTCTAGGATTTGGATGGCATCATCACCATAATTTGTTAATAATTGCTGCTTGTCAGCCACTATTGTCACCTCAACTTTTTGTTTCAACTGTTCTATCATACCAAATTCTAGGTCTAGATTTCAATTAAATCTTTCATCTGGCCCATTCTAGCGCATCATCCGCCAAATAGCAACTGAAAGATGTCCCCTGGCCTTTTTTTTAGTAGGAATTCGTGATACACTAAAGGGGAATTTAAAGGAGGCTCTCTATGCATCTCAAAATCCTATTGATTATTGCCACCTACTTACTAGGCTCCATCCCTACTGGGGTTTGGTATTCACGTCTACGCTATCGTCAAGACGTGCGCCAAACAGGCTCTGGTAACAGTGGCGCGACTAACATTGGACGTACCTACGGCTTTCAGTCAGCCGTCTTAGTTGCCATGCTTGATGTCTTAAAAGGCTGGATTCCAGTTCTCTTGGCCAAATGGCTCTTCACAGATAATGCCTGGGTGATCTCAGCTGTCGCACTTGCAGCCTTAATTGGCCATGCCTATCCCATCTGGGCCAACTTCAAGGGCGGCAAGATTGTTGCTACTTCTATCGGTGTCTTGCTAGGCTTCCATTTCTGGATTGCCTTGGTCATGGTGATTAGCTTCTTTACCCTACTCTATCTAACCAGTACTGTTAGCTTCTCAGCCATGCTTTCTTATAGCTTGACCGCTTGCTACCTCTTCTTGACTCAGCCTAATAAAATCTACGGCGTGACCTTTATCCTTATCGCCCTCTTTATGATTTATCGTCACCGTCAGAATATCGAGCGCCTGCTGCGCCATGAAGAAAAGACCATTAACTTTGGTCTCGGTCTCTGGCTCAATCAGCATGGATCCAAGGATTCAACCCAAGCAAAATAAAAGCAAACACGCTTAGCTCCCATGAGAGTTAAGCGTGTTTTTTTTACTGATCTTTTTCAGCCAGATAGGCCTCAATGGCTTGCATAAAGTCATAGCCATACTGGGATAATTTTTTCTGCCCCACACCAGAGATAGTCAGGAAGGCTGTCTCCGTCGTCGGGAAATGACGACACAAGGCGCGCAAGGTAGCATCGGAAAAAATAATAAAAGGTGGTACCTGATGCTTTTGAGCTAAATCATAACGAACTTGCCGTAAACGCTCAAAAAGCACTTGATCATAGGCATCTTGGCTCTCATTACCACGAGCCTTGACTTGACTCATCTTAGCAATACTCATTGCCAAAGTATGCTTAATACTTACTTGTTCCTGCCCCTTTAACACAGGCTTGGCCTTAGAAGTTAGGTTGAGAATGGGATAGTCTTGGGCCCACCATCTTAAGATAACCTTCTACCACCAAGGCACTAATATAACGCTTGATTTGAGCTTCTGGTATGTCTCTCATGAGACCATAAGTGGGCAGATCAGCCAGATATGTTCCTTTGATGTCTGCCTTCTGACTGCCCTTAAGGACCTCGGCAACCTTAGTCATACCATAACGTTGGCCCATACGATAGACACAGGCTAGAATCTTTTGCGCAGGCACCGTAATATCAACCTGTTCCACTGTCGTCGTACAATTGGTACAGGACTGACAGTTCCTTTCATGTGGCGATTCACCAAAGTAACGTAACATAAAGCCCCGCAAACACTGAGTAGTTCGGCAATAGTCAATCATTTCATTGAGTTTCTGGCGTCCGATTGGATCGCCACCTTGTTCAATCAGGTAGACATTGGTCATAATGTCGCGGTCTGAATAGAACAAGGTACAACGAGAGTCTTCGCCATCACGACCAGCACGGCCTGCTTCCTGATAATAGGATTCCAAATCCTTAGGCATAGCATAATGAATGACCTGACGCACATTGGATTTATCAATCCCCATACCAAAGGCATTAGTTGCCACCACCACCTGAATCTCATCAAATTGAAAGGCGCGTTGAGCAGCGTGTCGATCTAACATGTCCATTCCAGCATGGTAGGGTCTGGCTTTAATACCGGACTGATTTAGCTTTACTAGCTACAGACTCCACGTCTTTGCGTGTGGCACAATAGACAATGCTAGGCTCGCCACTGGCCAAAAGTTCCTTAAGTCTTCTCATTTTATCGCTTGGTTCTTCCAAGGCAAAGAAAAGATTAGGTCGATCAAATCCTGTCACCATTTCAAAGGGCTTTTGCAGCCCTAAATAATGGACAATGTCTTGCCTAACCTGTTGCGTGGCTGTCGCCGTAAAAGCCGCCATAATCGGCCGTTTGTCTAGATAGTCCAGCAAATGAGGAATGGCTTGATAGGAAGGCCGAAAGTCATTACCCCATTGGGAAATACAATGAGCTTCATCCACCGCCACTAAACTAACCTCTAATTGGCTGACTAAGTTCAAAAAATAGTCATTTGACAGGCGCTCTGGCGCAATATAGGCTAATTTGACTCGCCCACTTCTTAAGGCCGTTACTGCTTGACGGTTTTCTTCCAAGCTTTGACCACTATTAATCAAAACTGCAGGTATGCCCATGGCTTCCAAGCTAGAAACCTGGTCTTGCATTAGCGAAATAAGTGGCGAAATCACCAAGGTAACCCCTGGCAATAACAAAGCTGGCACTTGAAAACAAAGAGACTTACCAGCAGAAGTTGGCATAATGGCCATAGCATCCCGTCCAGATAGAATGGCATCAATAATGGCTTCTTGGCCTGGGCGAAAATGATCATACCCATAATAGGCTGCTAGAACCCCCTTTTTGGTTTGGGGCGCCACTTCAAGGGAATGCATATGTCTAGCCTCGCTTTCTGCTAATTCCTAAATTTCTTGTCTTAGTTTTTCTTAGTAAAAGTCAGGGTGTAGTCATGGGTGGATACATTGGATGGTCCCACTTCGATGACCTGGTATTTTTCTGGCCACTGGCCACTGGTCTCACTGCTATCCGCAATGCCTGCCCATGGTTCTAGGCAGACAAATGCTGCTTTAGCAGGATACGGAGACCAAATCCCCACAAAGGTCATGCCATGATGGCTGAGTCCGATGCTTGCCTGGGCGTCTTCTAGAAGCAACTCAGTCTCTGGCTTGATTTGATAGATGAGCGCATCCTTTTTAAATGTCTTGTGACTAAGCTCCATTCGACTCAACTCTTGGTAGCGCGCCTTATTAAGCTCAATTAAGCCACTGGCTACATCTAGAGGAATATGGCGCAACATCTCCTGTGGTTGGAAGCTAAGGTATACCTCATCAAACTCGTCCTTATCATTTTGGCAGACATTAAAGGCCGGGTGTCCCCCAATGTTATAGTATAATACCTGGCTAGAATTAGGATTGTGGACCGTATAAGAAACAGTCAAACGTGGGCCAGACAAAATATAGGAGACTTGCAGCACAAAGTCAAAAGGATAAAGGGCTTTGGTCTCATCATTTGATGTCAGTTCAAAGGTAACCGCTTGTTGCGACTGAGCAATGACACGAAAGTAACTATCTCTAGCAAAACCATGACGTGGTAAGCGATAGTCTTGCCCCTGATAGGAGACAGCCCCTTCCTTTAAGCTACCCACAATCGGAAAGAGAATGGGTGCCTGACGTCCCCAGTAGTTGGGATCTCCTTGCCAGATGAATTCATAACCAGACGCACGGTCCAAGACAGAGGTCAATTCAGCCCCCATCTCCTTAATTTTTACAATCACTTGCTCATTCTCTAGTTGTATCATGGATATACCTCCTCAAATCTCATTTTACGAGTTGCTTATAAGATATAGTGGCTTAAATCAGGACTTTCTACAATCTTATCTAAACGTTGACTGACATAGGCACCATTAATCTCAATACGGCCCATATTCATATCCGCGGCTTCATAGAGTAATTCCTCCAAGACGGTCTCGACAATGGTATGAAGACGACGCGCCCCAATATTATCGGTTGACTCATTTAATAGCACCGCGTATTCCGCCATTTTATCAATGGCAGATTCCGTGAAGATAACCTCTACCCCTCAGTCGCTAGCATGGCCTGGTATTGATGCAAAAATAGCATGAGCTGGCTCTTGCAGGATACGGCGGAAATCATCCACCTTAAGGTCGGTCAACTGGACACGGATTGGGAAGCGGCCCTGCTAATTCAGGAATTAAATCAGAAGGTTTGGCCACATGGAAGGCACCTGAACCAATAAAGAGAATATGATCAGTTGAAATAATACCATACTTAGTCTGGACGTCACTTCCTTCGACAATAGGAAGAATGTCACGTTGGACCCCTTGGCGACTGACTTCTCCACCATGGTTGGAAGAAGTCGCAATCTTATCGATTTCGTCGATGAAGATAATGCCCGCTGTTTTGAGCCAATTCCAGAGCCTGTTGATTGATATCATCCTGATTAACCAGGTGATCTGACTCTTCTTCTGTCAGTAATTCGAGGGCTTCCTTTGACGGTCACACTACGTTTGATTTTTTTCTTAGGCCGTAAGTTTTGGAACTCGGATTGGACATCCATCATTTGTTCCATCATAGGATTTAAGTTGTTGAGTTGCAGTTTCTTCTCTTCTAACTCAATGGTGACTTCCTTGTCATTAAGTAAGCCTTGGCGCAATTGTTCCTTGATTTGGCGGCGACTTACCTTAATGTCATCTGTCACCACTTCCTGAGGCTCCTCCTGGCTTTGGGTCATTTGTTGCAACATAGCCATAAAATCATTAGGCTGGGCTGATTGTTTCTTTTCTTGTTTAATGCCAGGTTTGAGGGCCTTAGCGAGTCGAGTCAAGGCACGTTCGTAAGCCTCTTCTCTCACCTCTTGGTGCTTAATCTTCTTGACCATGCGGATGCTGGCTTCCACCAAGTCACGAACCATGGCTTCGACATCACGGCCAACATAACCGATTTCGGTATACTTGGTCGCTTCTACTTTGACAAATGGAGCATTGGCAATTTCCGCTAGGCGGCGGGCAATCTCGGTCTTCCCAACCCCAGTTGGCCCAATCATCAAGATGTTCTTAGGCTTGACTTCAGCTTGCATATCAGGATCCAACTTGAGACGGCGCAAACGATTGCGCAAGGCGATGGCAATGGCTCGTTTAGCTTCATCTTGGCCGATAATATACTTATTTAATTCATTGACAACATAACGTGGTGTTAATTGACTCATAATCAATTCATCCCTTCTATTATAATGGCAAGTCAGCCCTCTTAGGCTTCTTCCACTCGGATTTGGTCATTGGTAAAGACATCAATTTCACTAGCTATTTGTAGCGCTTGTTTGGCAATGTCTACGGCGCTCAATTCAGGAGCGTTACGCTTGAGAGCACGGGCTGCAGCTAGGGCATAGTTGCCTCCTGAGCCAATAGTCAAAATGCCATCATCTGGCTCAATGACTTCCCCCGTCCCACTGACCATGAGAAGATTCTCTTTATCCATAACGATTAGTAGAGCTTCTAGCTTCTGTAAAGTCCGATCAGAACGCCAAGACTTGGCTAGTTCGACAGCTGCACTGGTCAACTGTCCTTGGTGCTCACTAAGCTTGGTCTCGAACATTTCTGATAGGGTAATAGCATCCGCTACCCCACCCGCAAAACCAACCAGGACTTGGTTATGATAAATACGTCGAATCTTACGGGCAGAGCCTTTCATAATGACTTGTTGGCCCATGGTAATATGGCCATCACCAGCCATGGCCAGTTGATTATCTTTTTTTACAGCACAAATTGTTGTCATGATGGTCACTTCCTTTTAGCTTGATTGTTTGTCTTGCTTAGCTTGTCTAGCCCTAGGATGGGCTTTAAGGTATTGGCTGCGCAATTGGTCTTTTGTTACATGGGTATATATTTGGGTTGAACTGAGGTTGGCGTGGCCTAAGAGTTCTTGAACTGTTCTCAGATCTGCCCCCTTATTGAGCAAATGCGTAGCAAAAGAATGGCGCAATTTGTGGGGATAGATTTTTAAATTCATGGCCTGCTCCTCCACCAAGCTCTTGAGTCTTGTCCGAATCTGTCGGGGACTCATTGGCGCCCCCTTGTCAGTCAGTAGCAGGTATGGGCTGTTATTTCTATCAATTTTCGGTCTTAAATGACTTAAGTAATCCCGAATGGCTTGGGTCGCTGAATCTCCCTAGAGGGACGATGCGCTCCTTGTTTCCTTTACCCTAGAACACGAATAAGCTGTACCTCTAGGTTAAGGCGATTTAGGCTCAATTCGCTTAGTTCGCTGACCCGCATACCGGTTGCATAGAGAACTTCTAAGAGCATTCGGTCACGCCAAGCCGCATCATCTTCCCGCTTATAAAGGGCGTCAAAGAGTTGACTCAGTTCTTCTTCATAGAAGAATTGTGGCAAGGTCTTTTTCTTCACTTGATACTGAACCAATTCCATGGGATTAGTCTCAAGCCATCCCTGGCTTAAGCAGTAAGTAAAAAATGACCGTAGACTGGATAATTTACGGCGGATACTCGTTTTGGCGTAGGCTTGTTCATTGAGATAAGCCAGATAGAGCCTAACATCTTGATAGGCAATTTGCTTCAAATCTCCACCACCACTGGTCTCAATAAAAGATTGAAAAGCTGTTAGGTCTAGTTGATAGGCAGTCAGGGTTTTCTGGGAATAGCGTCTTTCAACACTGATATATTGGAGAAAACGCGTTATTGCCTCTTGCATGTGACCACCTGCCTTCATTCTTTCTATGTCTTTTAGTGTATCACTTTTTTGCTTTTGAAGCGACTGCCCCGCCTCATTTGCTCTCATTTGTTAAGAATTGATAAACAAAAAGAGATTAAACCACAGTTTAATCTCTTTTATGCTGGCAAGGAACTTGCTTATTTTTGAATATCTTCTTGGTAGTCACAGTGACTGCAAGCTACTTGTTTGCCCTTACGGCTTGTTTTTTCTACTAGATAGTGCTGACATACCGGGCAGTCGCGACCAATTGGCTTATCCCATGAGACAAAGTCACATTCTGGATATCGATTACAGCCAAAGAAGAGCCGATTCTTCTTGGATTGGCGTTCAACCACTTGGCCCTGATGACATTGTGGGCAGGTCACCCCAATGGTTTTGACGATCGCTTCTGTATGGCGACAATCTGGGAAATTGCTGCAGGCATAAAACTTACCAAAACGGCCAATCTTAATGACCATATCGTGGCCACATTCAGGACAAGCAAAAACCGGCTGGCTCATCCTTGATATCAATCTTGGCCACTTCTTCTTCGGCCTTGGTCAAATTGCCTTTAAAGCCTTCATAGAAGGACTCTAGGACTTGAACCCACTGGAACTTGCCTTCCTCGATGGCATCCAGTTCCGTTTCCAAACCGGCCGTAAATTCCGTATTGACGATGTTAGGGAAGTAACTAGTCATGAGATTATTGACAATCTCGCCTAGTTCAGTTGGTTCAAACCGCTTAGCCACCATTTTGACATAGTAACGCTTGCGCAGAGTTTCAATCGTTGGTGAATAGGTAGATGGACGGCCAATCCCCTTTTCTTCTAAGACCTTAACCAAGGAAGCTTCGTTATAGCGAGCAGGTGGTTGGGTGAAGTGCTGACTTGGATTCATATCCGCTACCTTGACTGCCTCTCCAACTTTTAAGTCTGGCAGGAAGTTATCCTTAGCCCCTTGCGATGGATAAACCTTAAGGAAACCAGGGAATTTGATCTTAGAGCCGTTTTGCTCGGAAGGTCGCACCATTCTGACTTAAGTCGCAACGAATGGTGTCGTAGACTGCATCTGCCATCTGACTGGCCACAAAACGTGACCAAATCAAATTATAGAGTCGATATTGGTCCTTAGTTAAAGATGCTTGGATGGACTCTGGCGTCAGTGTGACATTGGATGGACGAATGGCTTCGTGGGCATCTTGAGCGCTTTGGCTATTACGGACTACCTTGCCAGGCCCAAGATATTCAGATCCATATGTCTCATTGATATAATCGAGAGCAGCTTGACGGGCACTTGGCGCAATTCGGGTTGAATCCGTACGCATATAGGTAATCAAACCGACCGTGTTGCGGCCAAGGCTAATCCCTTCATAGAGCTGTTGAGCGACCATCATGGTCTTACTGGTACGGAAGCCCAGACGATTAGACGCTTCTTGTTGAAGGGTTGAAGTTGTAAATGGTGCTTGCGACTTACGACGACGCTCCTTCTCCTCAATCTCATCCACCTTGAATGGGGCCTTTTGATCAATTCGCGCCATCACCGTTTGGACATCTTGGTGGCTCTTAAGCTCTCGCTTCTTGCCATCCAGTGCATAAAAATCAGCCTGGAACTTGCTTTTGCCCTTAAGGAAGGTTGTCGGAATATCCCAATACTCTTCTGGTTTAAAGTTGCGAATTTCCATTTCACGGTCAATAATCAGTTTCAATGCCGTGGACTGTACCCGACCAGCAGATAGGCCTTTTTTAACTTTCTTCCATAATATAGGTGAAATGGAATAACCCACTACTCGGTCTAAGATACGACGCGCCTGTTGGGCATCAACCAGTTCTTGATCAATGGCACGCGGATGCTTGAAGGCCTCCTTAACAGAATCCTTGGTAATTTCGTTAAAGACCACGCGGTTCTTGTCGTTTGGGTCCAAAACCCTAAAATATAGGACAGATGCCAAGCGATTGCTTCCCTTCGCGGTCCGGGTCGGCAGCTAGATAGACTTTTTCAGCTTTTTTGGCGTATTTACGCAGTTCTTTAATGGTATCGCCACGGCCGCGAATATTAATGTAGCTAGGTTCAAAATGGTTATCAATATCCACACCCATTTTGCTCTTAGGTAAATCACGCAAGTGTCCTTTGCTGGCTACTACTTTATAGTTCTTACCCAAGTATTTATCAATAGTTTTTGCTTTTGTTGGTGATTCGACAATCACCAGATATTTATAAGTCACCTGATCGACACATCCCTTTCTCGAGCAAGGGGGCTTGCTTCAATGTAAATCGTATCAATCTTAGACGAAACCGGATCGCTTGTCAACACTTTTAATTCTTTATAGCTTGGAGACGATAGAGAGTTTCCAGGTCACTCATGAAGTCTGGTAGACTATAAATGGCATTAGCTCCCGCTTCAATTAACTGATTACATCCAGCTGAATTGGTATCACTTAGATGACCTGGACAGACATAAATTTCACGATTATACTGCAAGGCAAAATTAGCTGTGATGAGACTCCCACTTCTCAAGGCTGCCTCGACCACCACCAGTGCTGGTGCAATACCCGCCACTAGACGATTACGCATAATAAAATGATGTTTTTTGATTCCTATATGCGGCAGATACTCTGACAGGAGCAAGTGGGATTGGCCTAATTCAGCCATAAGGCTTGTATGACTTCGTGGATAACAGGTCCCAAAGCCAGCCGGCAAGACAGCAATGGTTTTACCGCCAGGGCAACTTAAAGCCGTTCGATGGACCATGGCGTCTACTCCCAAGGCCATCCCCGAGACACAGGCATAGCCAGCTTGGCACAAGGCTTGTGTTAGTGAGCTAGCATCTCGCTGACCTTGTGAGCTAATAGCTCGAGTTCCAACAATCGAAATAAGTGGCTCTTGCAACCATTCAATATGTCCTTGAAAATATACCAATAAAGGCGGCTTAGGAATCTCTAACCATGCGCCAGGATACAGCTTTTCTCCAATCATCAGGCTATAGTTGGCTAATTCCTTAATTCTTACATAGTGTTGGTCATCCAGATAGAAATGAAAACTTGGATTAACTAAGACGCCTGCTTCTTTCTGTACTTCCTTAACATAGACTGACAGTCTACGAACTGAAGTGCGTCGCGATGACAGGCACTTTTGATAGCATGCTTGAGGTAATACCAAATCTCACGGTAATTAGCACCTTCTAGGCTCAAAAGAATGAGTTGCTCCTTCATTGTCAAATCCATCAAGATTTCCCCTTTCATACTATATATAGGCAAAAAGGAGCATAAAATGCGTCTATAACCACTAAAAAGTTGCATATTTATATATATTAGTAAGTTAGGCATATAAAAACTGGGAGTAAATCCCAGTTCCGACAAGATAAAGGCAATATTGAATTCACGCTTCCTTTTCTAGACTATCTAAGCAAACTCTCCCTTGATGAGTCAAGCTATCAATCGTAAAGTGATAGGCTAACCCTTGATCATCATAGAGGATGAGGCCTGAGATATAGTTTTCATGCAAAAGATATTCTAATGCTGATATGACCTCTTGCTGACTGTAGACATGCTGATTAACCAAATCCAAGAGATTTTTCTGGGATCAAGATGAACAGGTGATTGTTGGGCAAGTTTAGCAAGTAATTCTTTTACTAACTCTTTTCTAGGTCTCATAGCACTCTCCCTTTCCGCTTAGTCAAGTAGCAACGAATATGGTTTTATATGGGCATTGAACATTGTTCTCTATCTCCATCAACAATTTCTACATCAAAAATTATAAAAGCGTTTACATTATTATGTCAAATAGGCAATGCCAGCTGTCTAAATAAAACTGCTGGCAAACACGCTTCTTATAAGGTCTTTTTCTTCTTGGCCACTTTACTCAAGCTAACCTTGGCTAGCGTATTGTAGGCCTGAAATTGATTGATAAAGGCATGATCGCTGACCTCGCGCTTGAGGGTCTACGATATAGTCTAATTTGAGTAAGGCATCGCCCTCTTCAAAAGAAATGGCAGCTAATTCCACGGATTGACAGAGGGCCTCAAAGATTCCTTCAAAGAGCAAATCATAATCTTGATCAGCCGAAATTTTAACAGTCAGATAGCGCCGGGATTGACTGGCGTTAGCAAAGTTAACATGCTCCAAAATCAAGAGGAGACAGGTCAAAACCAAGGTAAAGCCCAAGGCTAAGAAAACATAGCCCATACCACAAGCTAAACCGATAGCAGTTGCCATGAAGATAACTAGCATCTCCTTGGCGCCCCCCGCAGCCGAACGGAAGCGGATAAGCTCCAAAGGAGCTAATTTTTATACTACAGTTGTCGTTTATGTTTATATTCTACATGTGTAGTTATACGAGTTCAAGTTAATCCACCTATTGTAATACGATTGTTATATTTGACAAGCTTTTTATATATTAAAAAGCGAGAGCCTTATTGGGCTCTCGCTAATCTACAAGTCGATTTTTACTTATCTAATCATCAAGATCCGGGTCGTCTGGGTCATCAGGATCATCTATATCATCTTTGTCATCTGACTCATCGTCATCTCCGTCTTTGAAGAAGGATTGCACGTTGAGGAGAGGTCTAAAAATGGATGGAGCCTGTGCAGACTCACTGCTAGAAGTTTGAGTACTTACTTGTTCAGAGCTTGTGATACTTACACTGGATTGTGAGTTCGAAACCATTACTTGATTGGTCTCATGCACCCGTAAAATTTTCCCATCTATTGCACTAATTTGGTACTGATAAGCCGAATTTTGATATTGGAAAGCCACAAAATAGCGGTCCTGGGACAGTTCAATTTCTAGGGCTTGCACCTGGTCAATCGTCAATCCAGCCTCTGCTAAGGCATAGTCTCGCGCTTGATTGCTAGAAATACTTGGCTCGCTTATCTGATTCTCTGCCACTTGATTGGCAGGAGGTTGTGCCATTACAAAGACAGAACGAGATAGTAATACTAGAGCAGCTACGCCGAAAATGGCGACAGCTGATAAAAAGCGAATAGGATAGCGATTATCCATAATAGCAAGAATCCGCCGCTTGAGATTAAAGCGATTAGAGTAGAAACAAGTAGTTAAAGCCACCTGATTTTTTTTGCTTCGGTCAATCATAGTCAGGATTGTCTCACCATAGAAGATCCGATAGCTAACATCTTGTTGCGCTAATACGGTAGCATCACAATACATTTCCCCTGCTTCCAGTAGTTCTTTACTTGCGAAACGAACCAGTGGATTGTACCAGTAAAGGCTCTTGATAAACATGGCCAAGAGGCTAAAATAAACATCGCCGTGTTTATAGTGAACCAATTCATGATGGAAGATTAAACTAAATTCTTCCTCCGTATAGTCAAGCTCAGGAAGTACAATAGTTGGCTTTCTAAAGCCAAATAGCAGTGGACTGTGAACCAAAGGACAATAGATCAGGCCAATCTCACGTTTTACACCAACAAGTGCTTGCATCTCTGCAAGATTTTCCCAGATGGCTAAGTCTTCAACCGGGTCGCCCCAACGCTTGAGCATGGTCCTAAATTTGAAATAGCTATAGAGTTGGCGCCCCAAATAAACAAAGACACCTATAAGCCAGACCAACAAAATAACATGCATTAGATTAAAGGACCAAGCAGAAGTTGCAAGCGGCGTTCCCGATGCTTCTATCGGTGCAGATTCCAACTGAGGCGGTCTTGTCGCTGGCAGTAATGGTGCAGGTGGTTGCACCTCAATTAGGCCAAGACTAAAAGCCGGTCTAAATGGTAAGAGGAGACTTAAAATGACACCAATCCAGATATAGTATTTACTGCGCACTGACAGTCGATTCTTGAAAAGCATAAAACAAATACTGACAAATGGGATTAAGCAAGAAACTGATAAGCTAGTCAAAAAGAAGTTAAAGAGTAAGTCTTGCATCTAGTCCCCTCCTCACTAGGACTTATGCTGATTCAGCAAATCGCGCAATTCATCCATGTCAGAATCAGACAAGGAATTTGAACGGAATAAGTTGTTAATAAAGCCACTGAGAGAGTGACCCTTGTAGCGATTCAAGAAGTCTGAGGCCTCAACCTCCAGATAGTCTGCTTCTGAAACTAGTGCAGTATAGTGACGTTCTCGCCCCACCCGCTCGCTATTGAGATAGCCTTTTTCAGTAAGCCGAGCTAAGACCGTAAGCAAGGTTTGTGGCTTCCAATGATTGTCTTCACCTAGATATTCAATAATCTGTGCCGAAGTTGTGGGCTGTGGCAATTGCCAGATGGCTTTTAAGATGGTAAATTCGCCATCTGCTAGACGTTTAATTTTTGCTGCCATAAGAATCTCCTTTCGTCTGATAAATCAATCTTTCTCACTTTAATTCTACAAATGTCTAAGGGTTTTGTCAAGCTTATCCTGCCTTCTTCACAAAAAAATCGGCTCCTTAGCGGAACCGATTGAATTTTAAGATTCATATGTTTTGTACATGGACTTAACCGGTTCAAAACTCCGACGATGAATAGGCGTGTAACCTACTCTATCCAAGGCCTCTAAGTGTTCCTTGGTCCCATAGCCCATATTCCGCTCAAAACCAAACTCTGGGTAGGTCTGGCTGTATTGGACCATCAATTCATCCCGATATACCTTGGCCACAATAGAAGCCGCCGCAATAGATAAGGATCGTTGATCGCCTTTGACCAAAGATTCTTGTGGCAAATCAGAATCAATCGTGATGGCATCTAGCAACAAATAATCAGGTTTTAGACTCAGAGCCTCAACTGCAGCCTTCATCCCTTGGCGCGTAGCTTGATAGATATTCTCCCGGTCAATAATCGCTGGAGGAATGGCAACAATTTTAAGATCAAGGGCGACCTCACGAATTTGCCGGGCAAACTCTAGACGTTTAGCATGTGAAAGTTGCTTAGAGTCTGTCACCCCGACCAGCAAATTCTGGCAGTCTCTAGGCAGAACAACTGCTGCTACCACCACTGGACCAGCTAAAGGGCCACGCCCTACTTCATCTAAACCCGCAATCATTTGATAGCCAGCCTCATAGGCTACCATTTCATGATTAAGTCTTTTTTGGTGCTCTTGATAAATTAATTGTTGATTTTCTAGGCGTTTAAGGCATTGCGCAAGTAATTTTTGGACACTTTTACGTTCATCGTCAGCTAGTATCGCTAATAATTCATGAGAGTCATCCTTTACTTCTAGCAAAAGCCTCCTTAATTTGATTAACGGTTAATTTAGACATTAATTTTCACCTACAGATGAGACTTCCATAGGCACTTGATCCAAGGTCAAACTACCTAATTGGTGCTGGCGATAGTCAATCACTAATTTTGTAGATGCCTGATCATAATCCTCCTTAAAGCCCAGTCTCTTAGTAATAACTAAAAGTAACTCTACTAGGGGCAGTTGGCACTCTTGTTCAGTCAGACGGTAACGCTGTTTCAGAACCTCCGGATTATTGCCTAATACTAATTCTAATAGATAAAGAGCCAAATCATCCATATGGACCAGCTGATCTTTGATGGCGCCGGTGAGGGCTAATTTTTTACCCACTAAAGGGTCATCAAATTTAGGCCAGAGGATCCCCGGCGTATCCAGTAATTCAAAATTACGCCCTACCTTTAGCCAACGTTGGGCCTTAGTTACCCCAGGTTTATTACCAGTAATGGCCTGGTTCTTACCTACGAAGCGATTAATTAAGGTAGATTTACCTACGTTAGGAATACCCAGAATCATGAGGCGAATGGCACGCGGCTTGACACCTTTAGCAGCTTGTTTGGCAAAGTAGTCCGACATAAGTGCCTGACATTGCTTCTCAAGTTGTTTGAGACCTTTACCGTGCTGAGCATCGATGGCCAAAAGCCTGGATACCTTGACTTTGATAGTAATTAATCCAAGCCTGGGTCTTAGCTGAATCAGCTAAATCGGCCTTGTTGAGGACCATAATCCGAGGCTTATTACCCACAATTTCATCAATTAAGGGATTACGACTGGATTCAGGGATACGAGCGTCAACTAGTTCAATAACAATATCGACTAAGTTGAGTTTTTCCTTGGCTTCACGTTTAGCCTTGGCCATATGGCCAGGAAACCATTGAATAGGTTGTGACACGAACTTTCCTCCTAGGACATAATTTAGGGTGCACTAATAGACAAGGAGCCATCTGCTTGTAGCTGATATTGCGCCATGCGTCGCATTTGGTTGAAGGGCCAATAAACTAGGTCAGCTTTGCCCTGAACTGAAGCAATTGGGACTAACCCAAACTGACGACTATCCCCTGATCCTGGCCGGTTATCCCCCATAACAAAGTAATAGCCGTCAGGGATAGTCTCAATTCCCAAGGTATCCCACAGGGAAAAGTCTTGGGTGAAAGGATGGCTATCAGCTTGAGATTTAGTGAGCTCTAAATATGGCTCTGGCACTGGTAAATCATTGAGATAGAGTTGATCATTCTTAACTTGCAAACGATCCCCTGGTAAGCCAATAACCCGCTTAACATAGGAATTTCCTGACCCTTTTGGATCAGGAAATACCACGACATCGAAGCGATTAATCTTAGCACTAGGAAAGAGCAACATATGCTCTCCATGATGGAGGGTAGACTCCATGGAATGCCCATCTACCTGAAAAGGCTGCAGAATATACTGACGAATACCTGTTAAGATTAAGACGGCAATCATGAGATAGAAGACCACATTGACCAGGTCTCGACCTAACTTTCTTAGTGGTCTCATGAGTTATTTCCTTGCTTGAGTACTTCTTTGGCCTTATCGTACTGAAGGTCATGGGCCTTGAGATAATCACGGGTTGCCTCATTAAGGGCATCTGCCGTCTTACCGGTTACTTGACCATCTTCAGTTAACCCCTTATCCTTCTGGAAGGCCTTGACAGCAGCCTCCATCTTATCGTCGAAGTATTCAGTAGAGTCCAATTCATAGCCTAAGGCTTTAAGAATTAAGGCCAGGTTTTTTACTCCGTCATTAGATTGACCTTTTGCCAAGGTGTCATCGTAACTAAGGCTCACTGCCTTAGCGACTGGTTCTTGCTCGACCGCAACAGTTGGCTCAATCCCTTGTTTATGTATCCAATCCCCTTTTGGCGTTAACCATTTAGCAATCGTAAGCTTCAATTCGCCAAGATCTGATTGATTGAGTACTTGTTGAACAGTCCCCTTACCGAAAGTCTTCTCACCTACTAAATCATGTTTGGTATTTTCCTTAATAGCAGCAGCTAGAATTTCACTGGCCGAAGCTGAACCACCATCTACCAAGAAAACGTATGGTTCTGTGATTTTGAAGTCGCCATAAAGTTTAGTATCCGCAGAAAAAACAGTCGGATCGCTACCACGTTCTTGGGTTTGGAGGATAACATCGCCATCTTTTAAGAACATATTGCCAATCGCAAGCGCCTGACTTAAGAGACCACCTGGGTCATTACGCAAGTCAAAGATAAAGCTCTTAGCTCCATCTTCACGAGCCTTCTTAACGGCATTTTCTAATTCCTTGGCGGTATTTTCACCAAATTGGATAATTTTGATGTGGGCAATGGTCTTGTCTTGTTCGTCTAAATTACTAGTAACGGAATAATTTGGAATGGTGTCACGGGTTAACTTAACCTCGAAGCTGGAGCCACCACGACGAATCACGAGTTTGACTTCAGAGCCCTTAGGGCCACGAATAAGTTTCATGACTTCTTGTGTTGTCTTGTCCTTAAGCTCTGTCCCATCTACGCTGACAATGACGTCATTAGGCTGCAAACCAGCCTTAGACGCAGGCGTATCATCAAGGGCACTAATAACTACCATTTCGCCACCTTTAACTTGGAATTGAACCCCAATCCCTTCAAAGGAATCACTCATGGCATTGTCGAAGGCTGTTGATTCTTCCTTGTTAAAATACTCTGAATAGGGGTCTTCTGTTGCAGACACCATACCTTTCAGGGCACCTTCTAAAATCTTCTCTTTATCAATTTCTTCAATGTAGCCTTCACGAATAGAACGATAGACTTCCTGAATTTTCTGAATGTCTTCATCCGAAAGCTGTTCTTTTGAGCCAAAGAGGCTAAATGGCGCAGCGGCTACAGGAACTGTTGTCGTAACGACACTGGTTGTTACCAGTAAGGCAGATAACCATTTCAATCCTTTGCTTAACTTCATCGAATCCCTTCTTTCCAAGAATTTTTAGCTTATTTGCTTTGAAGCGCGTAAGCTGTTTCTAAGGCAATTTCCATCATTTGTGTGAAAGTTGTTTGCCGTTCTTCAGCTGTTGTTTCTTCGCCTGTAATGAGGTGGTCACTGATTGTACACATAGCCAGAGCTTGACGGTTGTGTTTAGCTGCCACGGCGTAGAGCCCAGCTGCTTCCATTTCAACTGCCAAGACGCCATAACGTGCTAATTTAGCCTTGTCTAACTCTTCGTTATAGAAACGGTCGCTAGACAGAATATTGCCGACATGAATATTTTCCTTAGGTAACTTGTCTGCTGCTAGATGGTAAGCAGTATCCAAAACTTTGAAATCAGCCAAGGCTGCAAAGGAAACTTGCCCATTAAAGATATTGGTTAAGCAGCTAGAGTCAGTCGTCGCCCCTTGACCAAAGACGATATCCCGAACTTTGACAGATTCTTTCATCCCTCCGGCTGTCCCGATGCGAATAATGGTCTTAACGCCATAGCTTTGGTAGAGTTCTTCTGCGTAAATCATGGCTGAAGGAATCCCCATACCAGACCCCTGAACAGAAACCGGAACACCCTTGTAGGTCCCCGTAAAACCAAACATGTTACGCACCGTATTGTAACGTGTCACATTCTCAAGGAAGGTTTCAGCAATATATTGGGCACGCAATGGATCCCCAGGGAATAAAACAACTTCAGCAATTTGACCTTCTTGGGCTGCAATATGAATCGACATAAATTTCAATCCTTTCTATTTGTGGTAAAGATACTGTTGCCACGCATCATCAAAGATAGACAATAGACGTGAATAATGAGGGCTGTCTTCCATGTAACGTGAGATTTCGTCAAATTCGTCGCTACGCTTAGGAAACCCTTGATCTGAGTGGATGGCATTGGCCAAGCGACTCATGGGGTCCTTGGCTCCATAGTCCACCGATCGAGAAATATAATCGTAAAAACTCTTTGCCATTAGGCCCTCCTTCGTGTCTGTATACACCCATTCTACCAAAAAAAGGCCACAAGATGCAAAACATAGTCCCTAAGGCTTTAACTTTCTTTCTCTGTTTATTTAGGGTACAATGATAGATAAGGAGGGAAAACATGAAAGAAACACTCAAATTATCCTATACTAAACAGGTCCTCATTGAAGTTCTCAATGCTGCAACTCATGGTATTGGCGCCCTCTTAAGCATTATTGCCACGGTTGCACTCATACTCAAAGGCGTCCAACATGGCTCACACTTAGAGATTGTCTCCTATGCTATCTACGGAGCTAGTCTCTTCTTATTATTCTTGAATTCCACCCTTTATCATTCCTTTAGCCTCACTCGCTATAAAGATGTCTTCCAAAAGATTGACCATTCATCTATCTACCTTTTAATCGCAGGGACTTACACCCCCTACCTTATGGTTTCAATTGGTGGGCTTGTAGGCTATGGTTTCCTAGCGCTTGTCTGGGCCTTGGCTATTGGAGGCATTATCTTCGAGGTCTCCTCCATTGGGCGTTGGCCAAAACTCAGCACTTTCCTCTACCTTGGATTAGGTTGGCTCAGTGTCTTCATCATCTACCCCCTAGCACATTCGATTCCCTTAACTGGGATTCTGCTCTTAGCATTGGGTGGCGTCACTTACTCCTTAGGGACGATTTTCTATCGCATGAAGCACAATAAATGGATGCATATCATTTGGCACCTTTTCGTTATAGGTGGCGCTGTCTTCATGTTCTATAGCATCTTATACTTTGTATAGAAAAATCCAATGGCCGTATGGTCATTGGATTTTTTGAAAATCATCTTTCAAGTCTTCTATGGCCTTCTTCTATTTTAATCCTCTGAAGCGACTAGTTTTAATCCTCTCTTTATCAATTCCTTTATCTTTAAGAAAGTGCTTCATAGTATTGACGTCTTCGGGCTGTCCGGCTAATAGATAAGTCGCATCGTTACCATAGCGCTCAACTGCTTCATTTAAATAGGCTTGAGTTTGAGAGAGACTCGAGCTGCTCTCATAGCTTAGATTTTGCATAATTTTTAGCTGAATCTTCCAGTTCATTGTTAAAGACTAACACCCCTTTACTAAAATGACTCAAGACCAATTCGCGTTTACCTAGCTCTTCTTTGATAATTGGGCGAATGGCTGCAATGCCGACATCTGAGGCAAAACACACTAGTGGTTGATCACTATCAGTAATGGATAGAGAGTCTTCAAGCCAACTAAGTTTTAGTGTACTTCCCTCTGGAAGGCTAGCCAGGTTATTTTTGAAGAGACTGCCACTATCATGCGTCAAAATTAAAATCTCTTCTTCCTGAGGTGTTGAGGCAATAGTCAGCCAGCGACTATTTTTCGCCTCCTTAGCATCACTCCTGCTAGCGCCAGTGACTACCTCCATATTTTTTGAATTGCTATCTTTATCGTTTGACAAACTAATCTTAGCGTAGGAGCCTGCTTTCCACTGCAGATTATCCGGTTTATTTAAATGTATCAGTCTTAAATCCCCATCTAATTTTTCAATCGAGGTTATAGTGAGTGTTTGGCTCGACCAAGATAGGCGATAATGCCCCAAGTGATAAGACTTATAGTCGCAATAACAACTAGAATTATGTTTAACATTATTTTACCTCTTTTCTGTTTACGTTTTTTCAACTTGACACTTCCTCTCTGCTGATGAGTGAATATATCCAACGTTCATTCATTTTAGTGTGAAATAAAGAATTGCTTCTTTATTTCAAGATACCTTTAACAAAGTTAGTTGCAAGTATTTCAAGCGTTCTACTTAAATCTGGCACATCTTGTTCTGTAATTTGCATATCCATGTAATAGAATAAGTTGTAGACACGTAAAATATCCTGAATTTTATCTTGCGAGTAACCTTCTACTATCATTCGACTGGTAAAAGTTTCGACTAGAAAATTGTGAAAAGGATTTGAGACTTTGCCTTCTTGTGAGGAATAATATGCATGTAATTCATCTGCGATTGCAGGATTATACCACTCCTTAAGGATTTTATTGGAAGAAACCAAGGAACGTGATCGGCCAAAAATTTGGCTAACTAGTTCAACCATGTCCATTTGCCAATCAATTTCTTCAATCATAGCTTGACGAGCGCGATTGTTCTCATCGATGTAGATATCCAAAAAAATGGCTTCTTTACTGTCATAATAGTTATAAAAAGAGCCGACTGCCATACTGGCCTGCTTGGCAATTTCTGAAATTCCTGTCGCTTTGTAGCCCTTTTTTAGAAAAGACTTCATAAGCGGCTAACTTTAGGGCTTGTTTTTATCCACTGCTATCCTGCCTCCTTTTTATATACATGAGTGAATATATTTTGTATTCATTCATATTCTATAATAGAAAATCTAGCTTTGTCAATCATAATCCTCTCTCATAACAATTAAATCCTAGTACTTGTAGCACTAGGATTTAAATCACTCTATTAGTTTGACAAGATAAGTGCCGCAATCAATGGGCTAATAAAGACATAGAGCAAACCCGTCACGCCAATGGCCAGACCGGCCATGGCGCCTGCGACTTGACCATATTTGAAGGCTGTCCCGGTCCCCACTGCGTGTCCCGTTCCGCCTAAGGCTAGCCCAACTGCTACATGATCTTCAATCTTCAAAAACTTTTTAAGACAACAGGCCCCAGAACGCTTGTCAAAATCCCAGTAGCCACTACAACCACTAAGGTCACTGTTGTTATGCCTTGCATCTTGTCGATAATCCCCACCGCCATAGCGGTCGTAACTGATTTAGGGAAAAGCGAAATTGCTAGGAAGAAATCCATACCAAAAAGCTTAGCAAGGAGTGCAGTAAATGTCGTATTAATTAACACCGCAATTGAAGTCCCTAAGAGAATACTGCGTATATGGTGTTTCATCAAGTGGAAGGTTTTATAAAGCGGAATGCCCAAAGCTACTGTTGAAGGCACTATCAACGTGTTAAGATAACTGCCTCCCACGTAATAAGCGTGATAAGGAATGCCGGTTAGCTTGAGTACTACAATAATTAAGATAGTTGCAATCAGAAGTGGCGTCGTCAATGGGTGAGGCCAACGTCGATTGAGTCGCATACCAAGATAGTAAGCTAGAATTGATAGTCCAAGACCAAATAAGGGATTTTCCCAAAAATTAGCAGTCACCTAGTTTACCTCCTCAGTAAAGTCGTCCACAAAACGATCCTCGTAGTTGCCTTCATAGCGGTTCTTAACATAATTAACCACTAAGGCAATGACCACAATATTAAGTACAATAGCACCTACTATGATGAGCACAATTGGTCCTAGAAAAGGCGCAATGACCTCATAACGGTCCATAATCCCGACAGCAGCCGGTAGAAAAGAGAATGGTCATATTAGCCAAGAGAAAGTTACCTACTGCATTGACATGACGCAAACGTAGGAGCTTAAATTCAAGGGCTAAAAATAGGGAGGATTAAGCCTATAATAGAGCCAGGGGATTGTAATTGAAAATAAGTCGAAAATCCTCCCTATAAAAGGCTAATAAGACAATAATCATGAACTGGACATAAAGTTTCACAATGAATCCCCTCTTCTCACAATACAAGTTTACGCTTTTTCAGCCAGATTGCAAGCCAAAAAGGATTGGCACTTAAGTCCAATCCTTCACCTACTATAATGAGCAACCTTACCTTGGTTAGCCACAGCAGACATTTTAGCTGCCAAGGCCTCTTGGTCACCCTAGGGTAATAATGTTTAATAGCCTGGAAGTTATCATCAAATTCATAAACAAGTGGCACACCTGTCGGAATATTCACTTCCATAATCTGATCTGAACTCAATTTATCAAAATACTTAACGAGCGCACGAAGTGAGTTACCGTGTGCTGCAATAATGATGCGCTGTCCTTCTGCCATTTGTGGCCGAATCACGGATTCAAAGTAAGGGACGACCCGCTCGATGGTAGTAGCTAGACTTTCCGCCAACGGCAGACTTTCCTCTGTAGGCACACGTCGGTATTGGTCTTGCAAACGTGGATTACGATTATCACTAGCTTCTAGGCTTGGTGGTAATACATCAAAAGAACGACGCCAGATTTTAACCTGCTCTTCGCCATATTTTTCTGCCGTCTCAACCTTATTCAAGCCTTGTAGGGCGCCATAATGGCGCTCATTTAACTGCCAAGCCTTATGAACTGGCAGCCAAGATCGGTCTAGCTCATTCAGAACAGCATCCAAAGTGTGAATGGCCCGTTTAAGATAACTCGTATAGGCCATATCGAAGTCAAAGCCTGCTGCCTTGAGCTGGCGCCCTGCTTCATGTGCTTCAGCCAAACCTTTGTCGGTCAGTTCTACATCCGTCCAACCTGTAAAGAGGTTAAGCCGGTTCCACTCACTTTCGCCATGACGAATTAAAACTAATTGTTTCATAAAATCTCCTCCTAACATTGGTAGTAGCCATAATGGAATTTGGTGTTAGGTCGTTTGATACGTGTCAGACCTAAGTCTTCAAAAATAGGGTCTTGATAGTGGGCTTTGACAACGACGCGGTGCCTTGCCACCCGCTTAGCCTGCTCTAAAAGCTTCCTCGGTCAAGGGCTGTCGATTGGCTAAAAGACGAATACCATCTAAGTTCTTGGATTCTTCAATTCCCACCTTGAACATGGGATCAAAGTAGACACAGTCTATACTCTTATCTTTTGCTTGAGCAAGATAGGTTTGATAATCCTGACAGTAAGTCACCAAGTCTCTCATAGCCTGAGTAAAACGACTATCTTCCATTACAAATCGAGACAGCCCATCACTGACAATCAAATGCACCAAGGGATTAGACTCCAAAGCAGTGACCTGGTAGCCAAAATACTGCATCACCAGGCTGTCACTGGCCATCCCCATGGTGGCATCCAGGACACTAGCGCCAGCTGGACAAGCTAGGGCTTCCAACAAAGGGTCGCGGCCGTTAAGTGCCCTGAGCCAGGCTGTATTGGGATGGAAGAAGAGTTTTTGCCCCTCCGCATCATAGTAGATTAACTCATTCTTGTTAAGGACTAAGGCACCCTCTGCCTGGCGATAGATTTGCTTCATGGTACGCTTACCACGGTCTTGATAGATTCCACCGTATAGTTGGGCCAACTCCTGGGCGCGCTTTACTAAGCTTGACTCTTTGTCAATAGCCGTTGTGACAATCAATGTCATGCCTCCACCTCTTCCTGACCTTGGTCTTGGGAGAAAAAGAGGGTGCGTAACTCATGCCAGGTCCATTGAACCCAGAAGTTGCAAACTGTCACGAAAAAAGCAAAAGATAAGTAAGATCACAATTAAAAGCCTGAATACCAAAGAGCCAAGTCTTAAAATCTGAAAAGTTAGTAAGTACTTGGATGCTTTCCCAAGACAAGGTTCTTCTAAGGCTAAGTCCAGGGAAGCTAGCAGAGGCCATCAACCGAATATCCATCATGTATGCGATGGCAATAAAACCTATGACAATCGATAAGGCGATGATTTGGAGGATAGACTTTTCCTTAAAGCTCAGATAGTGTCGCTCGCGACTAGGAATTCGGGTTCGCTTCTTTTTATTCTTATTTTTTCTGTGGTTGGGTCGTTTTACCATGCCTTGCCCTCCTTTCTAGTTTTTCCCTTAATTGTCTGCCATATATCAAAGGCTAAATAGATTAGATGGGATGTCACCATATAAAAAATGAAAATAACAATTAGGACCGCTATAAGAGTCAATAGATAACTGAAAGATTCTGACTCAAGCATCTTTAAGTCCATTAGGCGGTTTACATCATCATGGAAAATGAAATGTACCTTCCTGACTGGAACAGGGCCAACGACTGAGATAGAAAGCCCAACTGATGACCAGTGTCAAGGCAATTGATAACCAAAACATCGCCCATTCTCTGGAATTACGAGGAATTTTGCGGTCTACAGGCCAACCAAACCTTACTGCCTTTTTTTGCTGCTTATTGCCCATAGCTGCCTTTACCTCTTTCCTCTTTACTTTAAGTCTAGCACTTTCAATCAGACTTTTCAATTCAAGCAAACCCCTCATCATCTATAGAAAAGAGCCCCTTAAAACTAAGGGACTCTTTCTCTACATTTCATTAAATATCTAGGGCAAATCGACGTTCTAACTTGGCTTGAAGCAAGGAATATGCCGTACAAATTAACCAATAGATGACTGCTACCAAAATATACATGGTCATGAAGTCATGTTCTGAGGCTCCCACCACTTTAGCCTTCTGGAATATCTCCGGCACACTAATAATGGCGGCAATCGAAGAGGACTTTAACCAAATCTAGCATGACATTGGATAGTGGTGGAATGGCTAGACGTGTAGCCTGAGGTATCACCACATAGCGAAGTGACTGTCGATAGCTCAGGCCGACAGCAAAGGCTGCTTCCCATTGACCTTTTTCCACGCCTTCAATACCGGCACGAATAATTTCAGCCGTGTAGGCAGAAGCCGTAATGGACAGACCCAAAATGGCAGCCGTGAAGGCCGACATGACAATCCCCATTAGTGGTAAGCCATAATAGATAAAGAACAAAGTAACTAGAAGTGGCACACCACGGAAAAAGGAAATATAGGCAATTGCAATAGCGCGTAAGCCACGCAAAGGTGCTAAACGCAAGAGTGCTAGGCAAAGTCCTCCAAGCGTGGCTAAAAGAAAGCTAGCTAAAGACAAAGTCAACGTATTGCCCAGACCTTGTAGTACTGTTGGCAGTCCTTTGAGCGCCAATTCTGGATTAAAGATATAGTGCCACTTGATAGTCAAGAGCCAATGGGTCATCTTAACGATCCACTTCCACTACAGGTAGATCTTTAAGCTTCTTGCCCCCGATTTCTTCCTTCTCAGTTGAGACATCTTCCCCTTCATAGAACTTCTTAGAAAGTTCTGCCAAGGAACCGTCTTTACGCATTTCTTCTAATACTTGGTTGATTTTTTCTTGTAAGGTTACAGATTCCTTGTTAAGTACGAAGGCTGCCTTACTTGGGTTATAGAAGACATTCCCTACCTTAGTCTTGAAGTCTGGGAAGAGCTTGTTGGCATTCTTAATGGCAATGGTTTGGACATAGTAATCATTTGGAATAAAGTCAGTCCGACCATTGTGAATGTCCGCAATGTATTGTTCCAAGGTCCCGTTGTCATAGGTTACAGCTTCCGCACCTTTTGCTTCAGCAATGGCCATGTACTTGGTGGTCGCTTCCCCAGCTGCCTTCTTGCCTTTGAAATCATCTAAGGATTTAATGCCAGAATCGTCGGACTCACGAACTACAATAGAACCGAAGCTATATTTAATTGGTGTTGAGAAAAGGAATTCTTTTTCACGTTTAGGGTGTGATGTCGTAGTCGTTGGCTACAATATCCGCTTGATCCTGACTTAATGGCTGTTAACATGCCATCTGTGTTCATTTCCTTAAATTCGAGTTCAAGGTTTAATTTTTTTCAGCAACCTTGCGCAAGATTTCAATATCATAACCTGTTAAGACATCTTTACCCTCTACTTCTGAGTGGAAAGTTGATGGGTAGTAAGCCCTGAAAGTTGCTACCACAATTTTACCTGATTTTTTGGATGCGATCCCAAGACTCATCCGCTGCGCTTACTTGGTGCACTGGCGCCAATAAAGCTCCCCTAAAGTAATCAGGCTAGCAGCATGACAATTTTTTCCATTTCACATTCACCATAATAAACCTCCTAGGGTTTTAAGATTTGATTTCATTCTAACACCTAGAACAGTTACTTTCAACTGTTCATGCTCAACAAATATCGATAAACCAAGCTGTTCCGCAAATATAAATAAAACAGTTTTAATATCTGTGCTAAAACAAAGAGGAGCTTGGCTCCTCTTCTCTTATCTAAACTATTGCTCTTTTGTCTTGCTTTTTATCGTCATCCGTCAGTTCATGGACGGTACGTTTGAATGACACAAACATTTTACCAATCGACTCTCCAAGTTCTGGTAATCGTCTTTAGGGACCAAAAAATCAAGAGCGCACCTAAGACAATCAGAAATTAAACCCGGCGCCCCTAATATCACGAAGTAATCCCATCTTGCTTCCCTCCTCTTCTCTTACGATACAAAATCCAATGGCTAATTAAAATACTAATCTCATAGAGTCCCACCAGAGGCACTAATATGGCCAAGTCATGACAAAATCAGCTGGCGTTAAGACAACTAGCCAATACCAAGAGCACAAAGTAGGCATAGCGACGATAGGCGCTCAACCACTGAGGTGATAGCAAGCCCATATGGGTCAAAAAGCTACTAAGACTGGCATCTCAAATAGAAAAGCCTAGTGGCAAGGTCACGCCAAAGATGAAATCCAAATAGTTCCCCAACTGTCAGACGCGTTTCAAAGAGCTCTTGACTCCAATTCAAGAGCACTTGTAACAAGGCAGGAGCTACCAGAGTAAAAAGCCAAAAGCTAATCCCATGATAAAGCAAAAGAAAGACAGCTGGCAAGTACCAATAAATGGCACACAACTCCTCTTGTTTGAGAGCCAGTTTGACATAGGCCCAAATCTGATAAGTGACAAAAAGGCAGACTAGCGCTTAAGGCCACTAAACTGGCTACTTTTAACATAGAGCCAGAGAATTTTCATTAGGTCCCAAGGCCAAGAGCGGCTGGTCCAGAAAATTGCGTCACTAAATGATAAAAAGGATCTACTAAGAAAATCCCAAGGCAAAACCAGAGAACAAACCAGATGAGAGAAACAATCAAGCGGGATCTAAATTCTGCCAAATGACCTACTAGACTGAGTTGCTTGCTATCAGTCACCTGACTTCTCCCCTTTCGACACTCGAAAGAAGATGAGCACCAAGACCAAAAGGTATAAAGCCTGGCTAGCCACTGTCCACCAAGTTGGGTAAAAATCCTAGCCATTCAATGGCCTGTAGGTTACCCCATACAATTGGCTTGGCAGGAAGGTACTGGGTCACAATCAAGGTATGGATGCTGACTCCCAATATCTTGAAAGCTAAGACGTAAATCCCAACAGTGAGTATCTTAAAGAGCCATGGGAGTGATAAGCGATTGGCTAGGGTATTTGAGAATCAACCATACCAAGCTTAAAATCAGCGTAGCTAGGCTGATGCCCTAGCAGCATCTCCCAGAAAGGAAATCTTTAGACAGAATGCACCCACTAGGAAGAATCGTCTCTGCCCTTCGCGGAAAGACAGCTAAGAAAGCTGACTCCAAATAAGGGTCCAAAGTCGACCAGCTCTTTGATAAGCTGCCAGTTGGCGATCAATATAGGCTTGCCAAGAGGCAGAGGCTTGAGCTCCGATGTAGCCATATCCCTACTAGAGTTAAGGTCACTACCGCAAAGAACTCGTGACTGCTTCAATTAATTCCCGTGCCACACCTGAGAAAAATAGTTGGCAGACAGTGCTGTTAATGCCAGAGCCAAAGCCAATACTTGCTAAGAGTCCAACGCCTGTCCCTGCATACACATAAGCTGAGGGGTCGTTTGGCCTGAGCGACCTCAAACTTGCAACCAAAGCAAGTACAATCAACATAGCCTCTAAAGCCTTCACGCAAGACAATCAAATGAAACATCCCAGTAGGAATACTGGCTACTCTTATTAATCTGCTTAAGATCGTCAATTAGGGCATCTAGCTTGGCTTGGTAAATCGGATCCTGCCCCTTAACCATAATGACGGGCGTTTCTTGCTCAACTCGGTGTAGAGTTTATAGTTTCGAGGTCGAAACCTCGCCTCAATGCTAGGCCAGAGTTCAATGAAGGATTGCATGAGTTGCTTGGCTTGGTTGGTCTGTCCTTTATTAAAGGCGTCTTTGGCTCTATCTAAAAGTTGCAAACCATCTTTCAAAGCTAGCCCCATTTGTGGTTGAAACTGCACTAGCCTCAGTGCCTGTCAGAAAGTCTTGAATGGCTTGCTTCAGCTACCACTATTCACCCTCAATAACTTGGTAATCGACCGGCTCCAACTCTATCGCAGCCCTGTAGCAAGGCCAAGGCTGTTTCAATTCGATTGTAATGGGCGCTAGAAGTTGACCGAACAATGCTTTCATTTGCGGTCCAAAGCCACTATTGACTTGCTTATAAGCCAGTTTAACTGCTTCAATATCTTGCTTGGTAATGGCACTCTCTAATTGATTGAACAGAGGCGTCATTCTTTTCTCAAGCTTAGTCTTAGCAGCAGACTCATCCACTGGATTCTGTTCCTTGTCGAAAGCCAAGAGTGCACGCGAAATGGTCACAAGATTTTCATGAGTCAAGTCTGCTTTAGCTGCCTCAATGGCTGACTTAGTTGCTTGACCCGCCGGGCTAGTTGCCTGGCTTTCCTTGGCAAAAGAGCTGTCTAAAGCCTCTAGTTTTTGCTGAGCCAGACTGGAGTCACCCTCTTCTAGCGCCTGAGTCGCTTCTGTCACCTGAATAAAATAGGTCTGTAAATCCGTCTTGGCACTAACTAAAAGGACTAAAAAACAAAATCACCATCAAGGCTAGGCAGCTAACGAATCTATTCAAATAGGCTTTGACCAAGATAGCCACCCTCTTCTACTCCCGGGAGGATAGCAAAGAGGCCACTCCCTACATGGGTAATGTATTCATTTAATTTGTCCTTTGGTCCCCAGATTCTTCTGGACCTTAATAAATTGTTGGGGATCCTTTTGGAAGGAAATAAAGAGCAAAGCCCGCATCAAATTGCCCCTGTACGCGGATCAATACCGTTAGCATAAGAAAAAGGCTCTGCGGTATATCTCTTCCCCACTTCTTTAGCTAGACGGACATGGCAATCTTCTGGAATCACAAGGTTGCCCTTGTCATCTTTGAGTTCCAGATCCACCGGATCAAATTCATCAACTGCCCCAAGAGGCGCCCCACTGTCGCGATGACGACCAAAGGTATTCTCTTGTTCCTTTAGACTGGTACGATCCCAGGTCTCAAGATGCATTTGCACACGTCGCACAATCAGATAAGGGTCCCATTTTTCATCCAATTGTCTTGGTCACACCAAATCACACGGTCAAAATCATCTTGACTGGTCACATTAGCGGTCCCGTCCTTAAAGCCAAAAGAGATTACGAGGGTAGAGCCCTGACTGGTAATCGCGGCGTAGCCTGTCTGGCTCCATTTAAGGGTTAAATGTTCGCGCCCTTGCGAAAGCAAGTTGCGAACCGCATGAAAAGGCCACCTGGGCATCTTCAGCACAAGCCTGGATACAAATATCTCCACCTGTGAAAAGTCTTCTTGCAATTGGTCACGTGCGAACTTTAGGTGAAATCCTCAAACTCAGGCAATTTTTTTGCTAGATAGTTTGAGCTTGTCTAAGAAACTCGGACTGACTCCCAACCGTAATGGTAAGGCGCTCAGTCCCCTATCGACCGCTTACTCACCGGTATCGGTAGGCGGTAGCATAGTATTAGATTTATAAGCCTCAACCAGCTCACCCTGCATCATGCGAGCAATATAAGTTGTCCAAGACTTGAAAAATACTACGAATCGTCTCAAATCTTCCAGTCGCCAAATCCAAGACAGCAAAATAGACCTGACGCTGAATGGGTGTGGTGATGCCTGACTGACACTTACCATAAAATGGAATTGCTTGGTTTGCGTCTTCCAAAGCTAGAGCATCCTTGGGTGAAAGTCCCACCAAAAAGTAATTTCATGATGCTCAGAGCCATCATGGCTCCTGCCCCATCATGCCCGCCTTCTTAATAAAAAGCGCGACGGGAAATGGGTTTGTCATACCATTTTTCATCTGATTTATCGCCCTACTTTCATCAGCCTCCAAGATAACGGCCATTTGCGATAGGGGTTCTCCTAACTTAGTAACTGCTTCAGCTAGGGCTTTGGTTTCTTTCTCGTTTAAGTCCGTGTAGAGCTTGTAATGGTCAGCATCCACTTTGTGGCTTGCAAGAGATCATTGACTGCCTTGAATTTTTCAGTTAGGTTCTTTGGCCAATTCAGGATCCTTAGCAGAAATTTTGTCCTTAAAGATGTTAAAAATCTTTCTCTGCTCCCGCAATATTCGCTTCAAAATCATAGAGGTCTGTATGAGAATAGATTTTCTCTTCGCCGGTGATCTTGCTAGTCGCCACCTCATTCAGTAAGTCCACGGCGCCTGTCAGCATGTTTTCAGGTGTTACCTCAACTGTCGCGACTTTGGCTTTAAGCTCCTTAATGTCATCTACTAGCTGTTTTAGCATAGGACACTGCAGGCTCGGTCTTGCCCTCTTCCCACAGGATTTGTTCAATTTTTAGTGGAATCCAGACCAACCTTCTTCGGTTTGATTCTCTTCTACATAGTCTGCTAGACGGTAGTCAATCTTTAACATCAGATTCTGCAAAAAGCTCAGCAATAGGTTCTGAACGCTCATAGGCCTTACGAATCAGAGGGTAAACTTTCTTAGCTTCATCCAACTACCATCTTGGATTAGCTTAGCAAAGTTTTCCGTATCTTTAGAAGCTGATCAATCTCTGCACTAACAAACTTCTTGTAAGCCTCAGTTTCAGCACTTAAATCTACTGATTGAGCAGAGCTTGACTCCTCAGCTAATACAGAATAGCTAGTTAATGAAACAGTGGCCACTTGAGCTCCTAATAGAGTGAGGACTGCTAACTTCTTCCAATTCTTCTTCCATTTACCTTTCCCGCCTTTGTCGATAGATTTCTTAATAAGACTATCATACCCTATTGCAGCATGAAAGAATACCTTTCTAAATAAAAAGAGAATAAGTTCTACTAAAGGAATTACTTGATATAATAGTCGAATGATGGATTCTACTAATACAAAAACGACCTGTTATAGGTCGTTTTAACTCTCTACAGTTTGGTCTATGTTTAATAGCTTCCATTGCTAGTAAAGCCTCAAAAAGTGGCGCATCCTGAGGTGAATGGCCTGCTTCTTCGACAATTTGGAACTTAGCGTGAGGACAAGCCTGGGCTAAGGCATAGGCCCCACTCGGACGACAATCGACATCATAACGACCATGGAAAGATTGACATAGGAATATCCTTGAGTAGATGGGCACGATTGAGGATGTAGTTGTCCTCTCCCAGAACATCTTGTTAGCAAAATAATGGGCTTCTAGCAGGCCGAGTGAGCGGTCAACTGGGCGCTAGTTCTGCATCTGGAGCAGGGAAATTTGGACGCAATGTAATAACGGATCCTTCCCAGGCACTCCAACGTTTCATAGCTTCTTCTGCTAGGGCCTGATCATCCCCAATCATTCGCCGATAATAGGCTGTTACTAAATCATCTTGTTCTTCGTGGGGATAAAATCTCTAAACGAAGGCAAAGGCTTCAGGGATAGAAACTCGCTAGCACCAAACTGGAAGAGCCAATCAGAATCTTCCTGTCGTCCCCAGGAAGATTCACGAAGTATCAAAGCTCTTAACCCGCTCTGCATGGTGGATGGCATAAGTCAAAGGCCAAGGTTGAGCCATAACTACCACCAAATACATGCCAGTCCTCAATACCAAGTCTCTGTCTAATAATCTCCAAGTCCGCCACACTATCCAAGACCGTGTATTCGCTTCTAGGGATAGGAATGGGCTGACTTTTGCCACAACCTCGTTGATCTACTAGAAACAATCCGATAGAAATTCAGGATCGAAGAAACGTCGAGTGACTCCCCAACCTGCCCACCAGTCACCGTGCAAGAAAGACCACTGGACAGCCTTGATGGATTGCCTGCTTCTTCCACATAAAGCGTATGGCCAGATCCAACTGGAATATGATGGCTGGCAAAAGACTGGCGTATTTAAGATAACCTAGCATGATTTTCCCCTCCTTGGAGCGACGACTCCACCATTCAAATTGGTGTGCATAGTGATTTTTATCATCAACCAGCCCTTCTTTGAATTTCTACACACTGCCACTGGTCTTGATCTAGGTCAGCGACAAAGGTATCAGCCGGAAAAGTTGCCTTAATCTGCGTCACGAATCACTCGGTCTGCTAAAGGTAATATGGCAGCAAAAATCTCTAGCTCCCAATGACCATGACTTCTTGATCTTGCGCCAAGGCTTTGATTGCTTCTAAGTCATGAACACGGTGTAGGCCTTCAATTTCGGACTTATAGTCTTCTTGTCGAGTCAAGACGTAACTTGTCCGGCCAGGCAAGAGGCGACAGCCCATGGATTCAAAGGTCTTGCGCCCCATCAGAAATAGCATGACCGAGTGTCACTAGCTTAAAAAACTTGAGGTCATTGGGCAAGTGCCAGGGCAGTTGATTTTGATAACCAATACCCGCCCGCTTGGTCTTGGGCATATACAAGCGTCAGCATGGTGATTATCTTCCTTTCTGAGCAGATGTTTTTAGACGGCAATCGGCGCCTTGATAGTTGGCCAAGGCTCATAGCCTTGTAACTCGAATTTGGTCAGTGAGACTTGGTCAAATTGCTCGAAAATCGTCAATTTCCAATTGTGGCAGTAGTTTAGGCTCTCTGCTCAAGAGTGTCTCCGCTGCCTCCAAATGATTGAGGTAGAGATGGGCATCCCCTAAGGTATGAACAAAGTCCCCTACCTCTAGACCACATTCTTTGGCAATCAAATGCGTTAAGAGCGCATAGGAAGCAATGTTAAAAGGTACACCTAAAAAGACATCTGCACTGCGCTGGTAGAGCTGACAGGATAACTTACCGTCATGCACATAGAACTGGAAGAGTGTATGGCAAGGTGGCAGAGCCATGCTAGGCACATCCTCAGGGTTCCAGGCTGACACAATCAGCCGTCTTGAATCAGGCGAATGCTTAATCATATCAACTAGATGGCTAATTTGGTCCAAAGTTTCGCCATTTCGTAGAGTCCATGAACGCCATTGGGCTCCGTAGACATTACCTAAATTACCATAGCGTTCAGCAAAGTCATCATCGGTCAAGACTCGCTCATTAAAAGTAGCCAATTCCTGTTGGTAGATTTCATTAAAGTCTGGATCAGCTACTGCCCGCAAGCCAAAATCAGTCATATCAGGGCCGTGATAGTCAGGAGACTCCACATAGCGTTTGAAGGCCCACTCGTCCCAAATATGATTATTGTGTTCTAGTAAATAGCGAACATTGGTATCACCGCGTAAAAACCAGAGCAATTCGCTCTTAATCAAGCCAAAGGGAACGCGTTTAGTCGTCACCATGGGAAAGCCTTGGCTCAAATCAAAACGCATCTGATAACCAAAAAGGCTCTTGGTCCCTACCCCGGTACGGTCAGTTTTGACATGACCCTCTGCTAGGATTTTTCTGACTAATTCTTGATATTGCTGCATATGCTTCTCCTTTGCTTGGCTTTTTTCTTACAGCGTCCTATGGCGCCAATTCACTTAAATAGTCATATCGCTCATAAAGATGATAGAGATGGGCTTCAGTCGCTTCCAATTCTGCTTGAAGACTCATTAATTGGCCAGCATCTTGACTGTTGGCTTCCATGTCTTCCTGAATCTGAGTGAGACGGTTTTCAGCGGCTTCAATCGCCTCCTCAATTCCTGCCCATTCTTTCTTCTCTTCATAGCTTAACTTTTTCTGTTCACGTTTTGGTTTATTGCTTGGAGCAGGAGCCAACTTTTCCTTTTCAGGGGCTGTCTGCTCCTTGGCAAGATAGTCAGAATAGCTACCCCAATAGGTGGTATAAGCCCCTTGCCCCTCTAAAATCAGGTACTGGTCTACTGTCTTATCTAAGAAATAACGATCGTGAGACACCACGACGACAAGTCCTTCAAATTGGCTTAAATAATCCTCTAAGACAGTTAGGGTATCAATATCTAGGTCGTTAGTCGGCTCGTCTAAGAAGAGGACGTTGGGTTCCTGAATCAAGAGCGATAATAAATATAACCGACGTTTTTCTCCCCCTGACAGGCTGGAAATGGTAGAACCATGACTAACCCGAGGAAAATTGAATTGTTCTAGCATCTGAGCGGCACTTTTGGTGCGGCCATCAGGACTGATAAAGTTATCGGCGATTTGCGTCAGATAAGCTAAAATCCGCATATCTCCCGGCAAATCTTGATCTAATTGGCGGTAGTAGGCTAAGCGGACAGTCTGTCCTAGCTTCAATGTCCCAGCCGCTAAGTCATGATAGCCTGCGAGGGTATTAAGGAAAGTCGTCTTACCGACCCCATTGGCACCAATCAGCCCAATACGTTCGCCTTTGGTGAAGTGCTTAGTATAGTCTTGAATGACAACTTGCTGCCCCACTTCAATCCTCGCCTGCTCCAACTCAATAATCTGATTGCCAATTCGTTGTTGATCAAATTCAAAACCAGAGGTCTCACGCTGTCCTGACGCGCAACAATGTCTTCCTTTAGTTGGTCGAATCGCTCGATTCGTGCCTGCTGCTTGGTTGTTCTAGCCTTGGCTCCCTTTCGCATCCAAGCCAATTCGGCTTGATAGAGCTTGTCCTGCTTGTCTTGCATTTTTTCTTCAAGCGCGAGTTCAGTCGCCTTCTTCTCTAAATAAGCTTGGTAGTTGCCACTATACTCGCGGAAACGACCGTGTCTTAACTCGACAATCTTATTAACGGTCCGCTCCAGGAAATAGCGATCATGGGTGACCAAGAGTAGCGCGCCCTTGTAGGAAGCAAGATATTTTTCCAGCCATTGTACAGAATTGACATCCAAATGGTTAGTCGGCTCATCTAAGATAAGCAAATCTGGCTCGTCAATGAGGACCTGGGCAATGCCAATTCTTTTCTGTTCCCCACCTGAGCAGTCTCCTACTCGTTGCTTGAGATTAACAAGACCTAATTGAGTCAGGACGGTCTTGGCTGACTTCAATCTGCCAAGCATCTGCCTGATTCATGGCTTCAGTGATAGACTGAAAGGCTTCCTGAAGCTTGCCATTATCAGGATCTGATAACAAGGCAAGATTGGCCGCCTCATAGTCATGCAAGAGCTTCAATTCTGGCGTATCTCCTGCAAAGACCGTATCTAAAATGGTCTGGTTAGGATCTAACTCAGGATTCTGGGCCAAATAGGCAATGCGATAATCCTTTGGCTTATCAATAGTGCCTTGGTCATAGTCCGTTTGGTCTGCTAGCACCTTCAAGAAGGAACTTTTACCGGTCCCGTTAGGTCCAATCAAGCCAATACGATCCCCTGTTCGAATGGCAAAGTCGATGCCTGCCAGCAAGGTTTTGGTTCCATAGGTTTTCTCTAATCCTGTGACTGCTAAGGTCTTCATGTCATCATTCCCTCATTGTAACTCTGTTTATTATAGCAAATTTGGCTGACTAAGTCTAAGCTCTATTGGCTAGGCAAACTGGGCCCGATAAAGGGCCGCATAATGACCATCTAAAGCCAATAGTTCCTGGTGACTACCGGATTCTGCCACCCCCGCCTCAGTTACTACCACGATGCGATCCACATGCTGAATGGTGGCTAAGCGATGGGCAATAATGAGACTGGTCCGTCCCTTTGGTTAATTGATCAAAGGACTGCTGAATATACTGTTCGGTTTGCGTATCTAAGGCGCTAGTTGCCTCATCTAAGATAAGAATGGAAGGATTCTTCAAGAATATTCTCGCAATCGACAAACGTTGTTTTTGCCCACCAGATAAGCGAACACCACGTTCCCCAATGGCAGTATCCAAGCCATCAGGTAATTGCTCGATGACTTGATCTAGTTTAGCCGCACGAATGGCCTCTTCCACCTCAGCCTCACTAGCATCTAAACGACCATAGATGACATTCTCCCGAATGGTCCCATCGAACAAGAAAACATCCTGTTGAACAATCCCAATCTGCTGTCTGAGCGATGACAAGGTGTACTCCCGAATGTCCTTGCCATCGATCAAGACTTGACCCGACGTGACATCATAAAAACGCGGCAGGAGATTGACCATACTGGACTTACCTGCTCCACTTGGGACCGACTAAAGCCACGCTCTCCAGGGCGCAATGGACAGGTTTCAATTGAGAAATAACAGGACGCCCCTCGATCATAGGCAAGTTCCACATTACGATAATCAATTTGTCCTTGGAAGTGTGGGCGCTGGCTGGGCATCAGGCAGGTCCTGAACCGCCACTGGTTTAGCTAGCTCGTGTCTGAAACGTTTGAGCCGGCAAAACCCTCGGGATAGGTCTCAATCATGATATTAATGCTTTCAATCGGCTTAACAAAGGTATTAGCTAAATAGGACAAAACCTACCAATTGGCCCTGTCGTTAGCTCCCTTTGAGCGTGAAATAAGCCCCGGATACCAAGGCAATTAAGGTGATAATGCGCATTAAGACATAGTTAAAGGCACTAGAAGCCGCCATGGTTCGATAGAATTTAAGTTTATTCTCGCGATAGTCTTGAATAAGTCCTTCAAAACGTTCTTCTTCATGGGCTTCATTGGCGAATGCCTTGACAACTCGGATGCCACTGAGGCTGTTGGATAAGCCGGCATTAAATTCTCCCAATTGACGATAGACTTGGCTATTAATACGTCCCATCTTCTTATTGAAGATAGCCAACGCAACTCCCAAGATTGGCACCAGAATCACTGTCCCAATGGCTAATTGCACATGAACCTGCAACATGAGCCAAAAAGCCCCCACCAAACTCATCAGGGTAATGAATAAATCTTCAGGCCCATGATGGGCTAGCTCCCCGATTTCGAACAAGTCACTGGTTAGTCGCGACATGAGCTCCCCCGTCTGCTTATTATCGAAATACTCAAAGGACTGTCTTTGGAAGTATTGGAAAAGCTGACGTCGCATATCGGTCTCAATGGTAATACCCAACTTATGCCCCAGATAGACTACAATGTACTTCATCACCATGTTGAAGAGATAAAAGGCAAGCAACAAGAGACAGACCCAAATAACCGTCTGATAATGGCCTGTTGGTAAGATGGTGTCAATGACCCGGTTTACAACAAATGGAAAAGTCAACTCTAACATAGCCGAAATAACGGCGCAGCCAAAGTCAATCATGAAGAGCTTCTTATAAGGCTTATAATAGGCAAAAAAATCGCGTAACACTCACATTATCCTTTCTCATAAAAAGGCTGACCCTCTGGCCAGCCTTGATTTGGCTAAAAACTGTTAATCTATAGCTAAGTTAGAGAGTTCCCCCTACTTCAGCTGACCTGTCTTGAGGTCATAATCCGTATAAGGACGCTCCAAATCCAGCAATAAAGCATCGTGATGTGGCTTTTGATTCTGGCTAGGCGGTGGCGTCATATAGTCACCAAACGCCTCACTCAAATAGGCATCATAACCCGCTGGAATGGGCATTTCTGTTCCTTCAAAAGGCTTGAAAACAGCCTGATCAAAGGCCTCGATTGGATAGAGTTTGCTCATATAGTAAGGACCGGAACACAACTCAATACGGTAAGCCGCCTCTTGGCGAGTGGTCCTAGTCATCTTTTTATGAGCCAGTGACCAGATCTTATAACGGAGTTTAGAACTTGGGACTAGGCCCAGCAACACTCGACTGCCCCAGGCCAAAAGGCCCCCATGCTTTTCAGGCACGGTTTGAGCGCAGAAGAGCGAATAGATTAATGCCCAGACCTTCTGGGTCTTACGTTTCCAGGCTGAGGCCGGCGCATAGTCCAAAGGCAGTACATCTAAGGCCAGGCCATGTGGCAAGTCTAAGTCAGCTTGATAAGGCTTGAGGCAAGTTGTCTGGCAGTCACGAATCGTGATGAAGAGGTTACGGTCGACATAGCCCTCATGAGACCGCGACAGAAAATAACGCGAATCTGCCTCTTTGGGCCAGAGTTCCGCCAAACGTTCATAATCTTCCCTTGGCATAAAAAAGTCTAAATCATCGTCCCAGGGAATAAAGCCTTGATGACGTAAAGCCCCAATCGCGCCACCACCACATAAGTAGCATAAGAGATTATGCTTCTGGCAGAAGGCAACAAAGTATTGGGCCATTTCTAGGCTTTTGGCTTGAATGGGTTCCATCTAACCCCTCCTTCTTTTAATTAATCACTAGATATTCCACTTAGCCACCGTTTTAAATGGTGTTTTACGGTCTTCTTCGAAGAATTGATAGATATCCTTGACATCCTCTAAATCCCCTACTTGGTGGATAATCATCCGCAGTCTTGAGGATACTTGTGGGTTTTCCATTAAGGCCACCGCCAATTGGAAGTCCTCACGTCCCGAGCGAGAAGAACCAACTAAGGTCAGGCCTTTTTCTAAGACATCACGGGTATTGACTGGCACTTCCGTCTCGGAAACTCCCATTAAAATCAGCGTTCCTTGAGGTTTAATATACTTAATAATGTCACGAATGGCTTCCTGACTGGCATCGCCACCCACACACTCAAAAGCGCATGGTCGAAGCTAAAGTCTTCCGGAATATCTTGCAATTCATAGACTTCATCTACAAAGCTGAAAAGTCTTAATTTATCGTGGTTTTTACCTACTACAATAATCGTAGCATCTGGAAACTTAGCTCTTAAGACGGTAGCTTGGACAAAGGCTAGCGAACCTGATCCCCAGACCACGATACGGTCACGTTTGGATAAGGCCATAGAATCAAAAACGACGAGCCCCGTGCGCCGCCACCGAGACAAACTCGGTCATCGCCGCTACCACATCTGGGAATGCTCTGATAACCCACGACGCGGTCTAATGGTAAATGGACAAATTCCTGCATGAAACCATCATAACCACTGGATAGGAAGTGAGTGCCTTCCACATAGTTCTCATAGAACTCACCCGAATGGTCAAACCCTTGAGGCGGCTGATTGGGAATCATGACGACCTTGTCCCCTACTTGATAGGTACCAGTTTCGTCACGTACGACAATGCCGCAACACTCATGAATCAGAGGCCATGGGTAATTTTTGCTTTGAGTACTTTGGCTGCACGCTTGCCTTGGTAATAACGTTGATCTGCGTGGCAGAGGGCCATATAATTAGGACGCACCACGACTGGCTTTAGTCGAGTCCGTCGACACATCTTCATACTTAACTGAGAAGAAGTATGGGCGAAGTAACTGATAGACGCGATTAATCACTTTAGATCTCTCCCAACATAGCTTCTGCAATCTTCAAATCGGTCACGGTCGTAATCTTCAAGTTAGAGTATTCCCCTTTTACTAGCCCAACACTTTTACCTTTGAGCACAAAGACCTTGCAGGCATCGGTTAATATCTCGCGCTCGTCTTGACTGAGGCTTGCGAAGAGACTATCAAACTGATTAATGCGGAAGGTTTGAGGGGTCTGACCTTGGAACATGTGAGCCCGATTAGGAATAGAGCTAATGGACTTACCGTCTTGGGATTCCACAATGGTATCGTTAGCCATGACCACTGTATCAGTCGCATCATAGTCAGCCATGACCTTGATGTTGTCTTGAATCATACGGTAAGAAACAAAAGGACGTACCGCATCATGAGTAATTAAAATGGCCTGGTCAGAGACAGGACCGGCTGCCTTAATATCTGCGATGATATTGAGGATACTGTCATTCCGATCCCCGCCCCCATCAACAGCTTTAATCTTAGCCTCATGGCCTGGCAAGTGCTTGCTTACTAAATCATTGAAGTAGACTAACCAATTTGGATGTACGGCTACATAAACTTGGTCAATATCAGGCACCACTAAGAATTTTTCGATTGTATGGATAATAATGGGCTTATTGCCTAACATGAGGAATTGCTTGGGCATATCTTGAATCCCCATTCTAGATCCAATGCCCCCTGCTAGAATACCTGCATAAATCATGCATCTCTCTCCTTCTCACTGTTGTAAAGTGTCTTTCTATCCTAATTATTATAGCACATCTTATAACTACACGCATAGAAATCTCATTGCCTTAAGCATTTTATTAAGAATTGATCACACATCCAAAACAAAAAGCCAGACACTTGTCTGGCTTCTGACTAATTTTATGCTTCCATTTGCGAACGTAGCACTTCTAAATCCTCTAGGCTATCAATTTCAAAGGTCTGATGGCCTTCAATTGGATAAACATGAACGTTTAAATCAGCTAGGTTATCCTTGACCACATCATCCCAGTAGAGATTAGCATAATCAGCTTCTTGGTAGTAGCCTTCAATTAACTGCTGCAAATGTTGACCATCTTCAGCACTCCAATAGGAGACACCAGACAGAATCCGCCCTTGACCACTTTCTACCGTAATAGCCGTTACGCGAAGGTCATCTTGCTGGTAATGCAAGACCCATTCATCCTTGAAGCCTTCTTTCGCTACCCCAAAGTAAAGGGAGCTTTCTGGTGCCGATAACAAGAAATTATCAACTAGGAAGTTATCGGCATCAATAACATAGGCATCACTCAAGTAGTGACGGACCAAGTACATGGTGTAGAAGTTATTGTAGCTTTCATATTGGTCATTGTGAATCAAGGTCACGCCATACTGGTCCTTCAGAAAATCAAATTTTTCAGCCAAGTACCCTGTCACAACAATAATATCTTGAATCCCTTTAGCCCGCAAGAATTCAATCTGGCGCTCAATTAAGCTTGTACCAGCGACTTCAATTAAGGACTTAGGGGTTGTAAGGGTGATTGGCCGCAAGCGAGTTCCCATACCAGCGGCGAGAATTATTGCTTTCATAGCTTAGGCTCCTTCGTGTTGTGAAACTAAGACACTGCTTACAATCATCAAAGCCGCCGATAGCAAGAGAATTGGGGTTAAATTCAGCTCCTCCTAGCAAGATGGAGAAGACAATGGCCCAAATAGCGTATGAGATATTGAGTGCAGTAGCCTTTACAGGACCAATTGTATCAATTGCGCGATAAAAATTCAAATAAGACAATGTGCCTAAGACAGCAACACCCAAGATTAACCAAAGAACTGGCTGACTAATAACAGCCGTCACGCTAAAGACCAAGTCCGATCTCGAAGGTAATAAAGCCCAAATAAACTAAAGTAGAGACGCATTGACTGAATCCAAAGGCTTGCTTAGGATTCAAATCTTCCTTCATCCCAATGGAACAAATCACGCTCTCCAAGGACCAGCCGACTACGCTGAGAAAGGCCACTAAGAAGCCAATAAGCTGGGCATTAGATTGCATCATATCACCAGATAGACTCACACCCAAGACCGCTAACACGGCCAAACCCAAACCAATCCAAACTGGCTTAGTGATCTTTTCCTTAAGAATTAACATACCTAAAAAAGCAGCTACCACTGGATACATAGAGGAAATACTTGCGGTTAGCTCGCCCCAATCGCATCTACTGCATAGAGATAGGCCCGCATACCCATAGGTCCCCCTAAAACAGCGGCTAACATGACCACATAGGAACTCTTGCTAGTCAATTGTTTGACAGTTTGCTTGAGTTGCCCTTGACGAACCAACTCCCCTGTCATCATTAAGGCAGAAAAACCATCATGGAAGAGCGCCAATAAGAGAGCAGCTCCAGCCAGCCTTGGATCAACTAGCGTGAAGGGCAACATCATTAGAATAACGCCATTATAATGGGTATCTGCCCCCCACAAAATGCCTGACAAGAGACCGGCAATGATGCCACTTGTTTCCTTATTTTTCATCTAAATTCTTCCTTTCTTTTTTAGAGCATGGTAGCGTGCAAGGTTAGCTTGCGCACGACGGTAGCGTTCAATCCCGTAGTCTCCGAAATCATCGCCTCGGCTTTCCTTAAAGATGGTCCAAACGACCAGAGGAAGTCTTGGCAAATTTGATAAATTAAGAGCTTGGTCTTCGCTATCCAGACCGTCTTGGTCCTGACAGTAAAGGCTTGGAAAGCGGTCTTCCTGCTCTTGGCTGAAGCCACATTCCAGACTATGAGCCGCTAAATCCCAAGCCAAGTCGTTCATACCTGAGTATTCCCAGTCAATGAGATAGGATTTGCCGTCTCCACCTGTAACAAAGTTCTCAGGAACTGTGTCAATGTGACATGGCACTATTTGAACGGGTAAGTCAGCCAAATCTTCTTGTAGTTGGAAAACTTCCTGACGTGTCGCTTGATAGCCGTCAAAATAGTCTGCCCCTACTTCATCCACAAAACTCTCATACTTAACAATCTCTTCAAAGACATCGAAACGATTATCAAAGTCTAAACCTGATTGATGCAACTGTCTGAGGAGTCCCGTTGTCATTCGCATATTATTAAGGTAAGTCGCTGTATTGGCATTCAAGGTTTCAGCGTCTGGAATGAAGGCTGACACCTTGGTACCAGTCAATTCGTCAAAGTAGAGAGTTTCAGCATCTAAGCCCAGAATATGCGCTAAGAGGCTATTGGATTTCTCTGCTGAGCGATTGATAAACTTTTCTGTCCCGTTACCGGCAATCCGAATGATATAAGGTTGTCCTTTAAGGGTGACCTTATAGTTCTTGTTTGTCATACCACCGGCACTTTCTAAGGTCGCAATATCCTCAGGGCTGGCATCCATGTGATCGGCCAAGAACTGTTGGACTTCTTGCTTAGCAGCCTCTTCTTCCTTACGAACCAAGCGAGGATAAACGCGCTTAAGCACATGATGAACCTGGCTAGCATCGTCAATTTCACCCCAGAAGAAGTCATCCAGTTTAAGGTAACCCAAGCGATAGTCTTGCGCAACATCCAACATAATGTATTCATAGTTAACATAAGGATTTAGGTTGTCAGCATAAATGGCCAACATCTTAAGGTAGAAAGGATAGGACAATTTGGACAGGCCAATCATTTCACCGTCAATACGGTTGAATTGGTGAATATCCTTACCCATCTTATAAACAAAGCCATCACGCAATTCCACCATGGCCTCATCATGTTGCTCACGCACACTGGTAATCAGCATAGCAGAATCACTAGCGACCTTATTCAGCCCCTTAATCCCACGAATTTCAAAGAGCAAGTCCCCTTCAATCAGGAAGAAGTCCCCATCAATATGAGGAGCCGCCGCGGCCAAAGAAGCCATGGTTCCTGTGTGTTCATAAGCCTCGTTGACTACTAGGGTCACATCAGGCATATCAGCGACATGTTGAGCCAAGAGGTCAGCTTGGAAGCCAGCTACTAAGACAAAACGCTCTACTCCTTGGTCTCGTAAAACTTGGAGCGTCCGGTCTAATAAGGTATGGTCCCCCAGAGATAGGAGTGGCACGGGTTGGTCCAGATGACGAGGTTGCCTCGCAGCTAGAATAACCGCCTGATGGATCTGTTCTTTTGCTTGAGCTAATTGAATCTTACGGGCACTAGCATCCTTAAGGCCAGTTTCTAGTAGTGCTAAGCCCTTTTCTGTCACTTGATACTGATTACGTGTCCCTTGACGCTCAATCTCAATGTAGCCTTGTTCTTCAAGACGCTTAAGAATTAGATTAATCTTGCCTAGAGATAAGTTGGTCGCTTGTGCCATATCACGTTGACTGCCCGCTTCTGCTCGGTTCAAGTAATACAGCAAGGTCATTAAGTCATTCATGTGAGCCCTTCTTTCTGCGTTCATTTCTTTTGAACTTTAGTCTAGTATAAACTACTTCTCGGCCTATGTCTAGGGTTTTAGTCCAAAAAGTTCAAATAATGAACAAACCCTCAGCATTTAAAAGCTGAGGGTTTTAAACTCCTATTTTTTTGGGAAATTAGCGCGCCATTCTTTCCAAAAGCTTGTCAGGGGAGAAGATGCTTATTTCTGACCAGTTGCTCTTCCGCCAGATAGTTCCGCATGGCCTTAAGGGTCTGGCCGGCTTTAGAGACGACAAAATGATAGGTGCCAGCAGACTTAGTATCAATGAAGAAGCCTCGGATAAAGCCACGTTTCATCAACATGATAGCCCGAACCTGACGAATTTCGCCCCAAGGAATCTGAACGAAATCAGCTGGATTGCGGTCATTATAGAATTCAAAGGCCTTGTTACCGACTAGAATACGGCCATGGCGCCCCATGACACCACCTGACATCCAGTTAGCAGTCGTCAATAGTCTGCCCGGCTATTCAAGGATTCAACCATACTTCTCTCTCCTTTTACAGTGCTTTAGAGTAGTGGAATATCAATCTGATCATAAACCGCCTCTTGATTGTTAGGCTGGTCCTTATCTCGCTTGTCTAAGTAGCTTGTGCCTGCGCCGCAGTAGTCAAACCATGTCGCTCCCAATTAATCAGAATCCGATCAATATACTTGAGACTAAGCGCCTGGCGCAAGACAGCTTCTTTAACTGCTAGACGAATTAAATCAGGCGCATAGCCATCTTGCTTGAGCCAGCCATTCAGGGTCTCATATTCGAGCGCAGACAGGGAACGGCCAAATTCCCCTTCTATCAGAGGAATCAGCTGACTTGCTGTCATGGCCTCTTGCGAGTCGCTTGTTTGGTCTGCCTCAGCACTAGTAGTCGACTGATTTTGAGAAGATGATGGATTCAAGGTCTCTAAGCGTTCAAACAGTGGTGCTAAACTCAACCGGTCTTGACCCGCCGCATCCACCTCAAAAACTAAATAACCCTGATCTGCCAAGAGCGAGAGCTGAGACATGGCTTGATGTGACTGCCAACCATAGTGATGACAACATAGGTCCACAACGGTCATAGGACTCAATTGACCTTCTTTCTGACCTAATATTGTCGTTACTAGGAGAAAGGTCTCAGGGCTCAAGCCTAAATCTTGATAATAGCTGAGTAAAACCTGTGGTAAGACCACAAAGCCTTCTTGATACCAGTTATACATGATACTCCCTCCTCTTAGTCTAGTTTTCCGATTGAGCACAGGGCAGCTTCCTCGAATAGGAGACTGCCCTTGAACTACTTAGCTCTTAAGCCTTCTTAGCCTTCTTGGTTTCACGTTCACGCGCACCCTTATCCAGGATTTGCTTACGTAGACGAACGCTCTCAGGTGTTACTTCACAGTATTCATCATCATCCATGAACTCTAAGGATTCTTCTAGCGTTAGGATACGTGGACGTTTAATAACCGCCGTTTGGTCCTTGGTTGCTGAACGAATATTGGTTAATTGCTTAGCCTTGGTGATGTTGACTGTTAAGTCGTTCTCACGGTTGTGCTCTCCGATAATCATCCCACCGTAAACTTCAGTCCCTGGGTTAACAAAGATGGTCCCACGGTCTTCTAAGTTCATAATCCCATAAGTAGTAGCTTGGCCTGCTTCAAGCGCAACCAAGGCACCGTGACGGCGATTCCCAATATTGGAATCAATAACTGGTTGGTAGTCATCAAAGCTATGGTTCATAATCCCATAACCACGTGTCATGGATAAGAACTCAGTAGAGAACCCAATTAAGCCACGTGCTGGTACAGAGAAGACCATACGGATTTGGCCATTACCTGTGGTCACCATACTCGCCATTTCAGCCTTACGTTGACCCAAGGCTTCAATAATCGCCCCCATGTATTCTTCTGGTGTATCAATTTGTACGCGTTCGAATGGCTCTCAAGTCTTGCCATCGATTTCCTTAAGAATAACCTTAGGACGTGATACTTGGAATTCATAACCTTGACGACGCATGTTCTCAATCAAGATGGCCAAGTGTAATTCCCCACGACCAGATACGATAAAGGCGTCTGGTGAGTCAGTTGGATCCACGCGCAAGGATACGTCGGTTTGCAATTCTTGCATGAGGCGATCTTGGAGGTTACGTGAAGTCACGTACTTACCTTCTTTACCTGCAAATGGTGAGTTGTTAGTTAAGAAAGTCATTTGTAGGGTTGGCTCGTCAATATGGAGAATTGGCAAGGCTTCAGGGTTCGCAGCATCTGCTACAGTCTCCCCTACGAAGATATCTTCCATACCAGATAAGGCAATCAAGTCCCCTGCCTTAGCCTCGTTAATTTCCACGCGGTCTAAGCCGAAGAAACCAAACATCTTGGTAATACGGAAGTTCTTGCTAGTCCCGTCAACCTTCATATAGGTTACATTGTCGCTGACTTTCATCTTACGCGGAAGATACGACCAATCCCGATACGACCCACATATTCGTTATAGTCTAAGAGGGAAACTTGGAATTGTAATGGTTGGTCTGAGTTATCAACTGGCGCTGGCACGTGTTCAATAACCGCATCAAAGATAGCATCCATAGATGGCTCTTGGTCTGCTGGATTATCAGCAGGACTAGATGTCCTGTTAAGGGCTGAAGCTAGACCACTAGGAAAGTTCTAATTGATCATCGGCCCTAATTCGATGAAAGAGTTCTAGGACTTCATCCACCACTTCTTCTGGACGAGCTAGAAGGTTTGTCAATCTTGTTCACAACGACAATCGGTACTAAGTGTTGTTCTAAGGCTTTCTTCAAGACGAAAGCGAGTCTGCAGGCATGGTGCCTTCATAAGCATCCACCACCAGAATAACCCCATCAACCATTTTTCATGATACGTTCTCACTTCGCCACCGAAAGTCCGCGTGACCTGGGGTGTCCAAGATATTGATGCGGGTCCCTTCATAGTCTACGGCAGTGTTCTGGCCAAGATGGTAATCCCACGTTCTTTTTCAATGTCGTTAGAGTCCATGCATGCTCATCTAATTTCGGCACGCTCATCAAGGGTGTTGGACTGTTTGAGCAACTCGTCAACCAGTGTGGTTTTACCGTGGTCGACGTGGGCAATAATGGCAATATTTCGGATATCCTTACGCGTATTCACTAATTTCTCCTAACTGATCTTTTTCTTTTCTGCTAAAACGCGGATGACTTCTTCATGGACAGTGTCAGCGCGAAAAATGATAGGACTAGCTGACAAAATGGATAAGCCTGAGCCGTCTGGCTTAGTTGCCTTGAAGCCCATAGCCTCACAAATGGCCCAACCAGCAGCAAAGTCCCAAGGACTTAATTTGAAACTTAGGTAAACAGCTGCCTCACCACGAATGACTTCGATCACTTCCAGCGCAGCAGAACCATGCGCTTAACGCTTTTCAAGACATTTTTCTAAGAGGCGTTGGCTATTGCAACGGTTTTGGGTAACATGGCTACGTCTCTACTGCTAGAGAATCTGTAGGCGGTCAATCTTAAGTGGCACCAGAGGCTGGCCGTTGAGGTAACGCCCTGCCCATAATTCTGCATAAAGGTCATGTTTCATGACGTCGTAAATAGTAACCTGCTAATGGCTTACCATCTTGAAAAATCCCAATCAGAAATGCCAAAGTTATTCTTCTGCTTAACGAAGCTAGGGTGCCATCAATGGGATCAACTGACCCATACAATACCGGCCAAAGTCTTCCGTTCCTGACTCATACCTTCCTCACCAATGATGCGATGGTCTGAAAATGACTGGTAATCTTATCGACGAAAGTAAGCCTCTGTCGCCTTTATCCATCTCCGTAACTAAGTCGTTGGCGCCTGTTTTCTGATCCACTTGAAGGGACCGTTTGAGTGATTGCCGTAAATTCTCAGCGGCTTCTTCTAGCCAGACCAAGACATGGGCATGAACTGTCTCAAAATCTTCCATTTGAACCTCCTATGTTGATACGCACTACGGGGTTGTTCGCTGAGGAATCCTTAAGAGACTTTCATTTGCTGAACGACCTGGTAGATAGAATATCCACTAGCTGACTGAAAAGCTCGATCGAGTCGCTTCTCTCTTCGCCAATACTGGTCACTATTTGCTTGAAGGATTGATAACGTGTCACAGATGAATTGAGTTTAACCCCACCCTGGTAAACCGATTCTACCGCTGATAGAAAGTCGATGACCGTGATTATTTCCTCTGTCGTCCAATCCGGGTTCAGAGGGTATTCAAACTGTGTCATACACGTTCCTCCATTCAAAACACTCTAACTATTATCATACCCTATTTTTGACCAAAAATAAAAAGGTAAACTTCATCGTCAACGCTTACAGAATAGATTTTGTTATCATTTGGCCTAGTCGCTAGATTATTGAAGCTTAATATACGAATTTTATATAGCTCTCCCTCTCATAATTAAAAAGCCAAGTTGACATGCAACTCAGCTTTTTCTATGAGTTTAGTTTCCTAAGGTTTGGCGCCATTCAAGAAGCGAGGCTACATCTTCTTGTGCGATATAGTCTGCTTCCAGGCAGCCTCAATTAAGGCGTCATAATTAGTTAAGGTATGGTAGCTTACCCCAGCTTCAGCAAATGCCTCTTGAGCTTTTTTCAGCTCATAGGAGAAAATGGCCACAACCCCTAACACTTGGCAGCCTGCCTCTTTTAAGGCTTGAGCCACCTTGAGCGAGGACAAACCAGTCGAGATCAAATCTTCCACTATGACTACCTTGGCTCCTGGCGTCAAACGCCCTTCAATCTGGTTAGTCTTGCCGTGCTTCTTAGCGGAGTCCCGCACATAAACCATGGGCAATCCAGCAAATCGCTGGCCAAGCTGCGTGGGGGAGTACCGCTGCAGTTTGCGTCCACTACTTGAACCTGAGGATAATGTTCCTCAATCACTGACTTAAACGCTTGGGCAATCTTTGCGTCGGACTGAAGGATAAGACATGGTCAGGCGATTGTCGCAATAGATTGGCGATTGAATACCTGATGTCCAAGTAAAGTACTGGTGGGGCTACAAGGCGACCGCTTTAATAGCTCAATAATTCTTGGGCAATTTCTTTTGCACTGTCATGAAAACCTCCTATCTTACTTCAAAAAGCTCTGACAAATAGCCTCATAAACAGAGACTGGATCACTAGCCAAAGTAATCGGCCGACCAGCCACAATATGGCTTGAACAAGTTGACGGGCAACTTCCGGTGTGGCAATGCGTTTTGATCCTGACTAGGACCTCTGCCGAAGCGTATACCATGGCGTGACAATGGCAAAGTCCTTACCACAGCCTCCTGAATATGGGGTGCTTGCAGAACTGAGGCTCGACTCCATCCAAAACCAGCTTCCTGGGTCAACTGGGCGCAATGGCGGACACTGGTCACCAGATCAACTGGAATCAATTGTTCCGCCTGCATTTGTTCTTGAGAGGTAGAGGTTAACATGCGCGAAAGGATGGCTAAAGTTCGGGGCTCCCTCCATCAAGCAAGCCTTGCTTGGCGAGCCTCCAACATTTTCCCTTGCCCCCGCAGCATGGAAAATTGAGCATATCCACTTTGAACTGGGCCAAAACCTTGCTTGCTCCATAAACCGTGTTGGGAATGTCATGTAGCTTCAGGTCTAGAAAGATGCGATGCCTCTTTCCTTGAGTGCAGATTAAGACTTGTGGCCCATTTTGTAGATAGAGTTCCATCCCAACCTTAAAGATAGAGTTGGTCGTGGCTACAAAGGGTGCTAAAATGCCAAGGTTTTCTTCTAAATTTTTGAAGTCTAGTGCGACGATGACATCGCTAGAAAATGTTTGCTTCATAGTTCCTCCTTATGGATCAAGTTCGACTAGGCCAAAGGCGTGATATGGAAAGATGTGGATTCTAGCACCTTCAAGAGGGCCCATACTGGTATCCAGAGAGGTGAAGCAGACGATTTCTTGTTCACTAGCTACTCGGCGAATCTTAAAAGCCATCCTTGGTGACATCTTTTATCCTTAGAAGTGGTGTTAATGACTAGGTCTACGTGTACCTTGATAGATGGCATCTAGGACATTGTGATCTTGACTACCAATTTTTGCCTACAGAAGCTACTTTAAGTCCTGCCTGACTTAGTAATCAGCGAGCACCTGGGGTGGCCAAGATTGAAAAGCAAGTCACTAAAAGCGACGTGCCAACTCTAAGGCTTCGCCTTGTCTCTCGTTAGCCACTGTGAAGAGGATGGTGCCTTGATCCTTTGACCTGGATACCGGCACCACCAGCCCTTTGTAGAGGATTTTTCGAGGTTAAATCGCTACCCATGAGCTTCTGGTTGACTCTCATTTCAGGCCCTAGACGCGTATCGACATCGCTGAGTTTTTGGAAACTAAAGACTGGCACCTATAGTGTATAGCGGATGGTCTCGGGCAGCAAAGCCAGTCTGGTAGCCTAGGTCACTCAGGATTGGCCTCAAATAGCTTGCATGGCTAATTGCGCCATTGGGACGCCTGTAATCTTACTGAGGAATGGGACCGTCCGTGAACTACGTGGGATTCACTTCCAAGACATAAAGTTCACCCTTTGCTAAGCACATACTGGATATTAAGTAGGCCTGCAATCTTAAGGACCCTTAGCTAGGCGATGGTGAGTCGACCAGCAGCTCCTTGCTGAGCCTGACTTAGGTCTGAGGTGGGTAAACGGCGATGGAGTCTCTGAGTGGACCCTGCCGCTCAATATGTTCCATAATGCCTGGAATGACCACGGTTTGACCATCACAGATGGCAGTCGACTTCGATTTCTTGACCGATGCAGGTAACGATCTGTTAGGACAGGATGTTCTGAGATACCCGCACGCGGTCTCCATGTAGCGTCGTAAATCAGCTTCTTCATAGAGACGATTTCCATGGCGCGACCGCCCAGGAGCATAGGAAAGGTCGTACCAAGACCGGATAGCCAATGGACGCGCGATAGCAACGGCTGTTTCCGTATCTGAGGCTGTCTTACCTGAGGTTGTGGAATACCTAATTCATGCAAGAGTTGCTCAAACTTATCGCGGTTTTCAGCCTTGTCAATTTCTTCCAGACTGGTCCCAAGATTTTGATCCGTGTCTTTGAAGTTTATCGGCTAGAGTTAATGGCCGTCTGACGCTAAATTGCACGACCACCCCCAAAGGCTGCTCGTGATTCAAGATCAGCCATGACATCTTCTTCAGTTAGCGGTTCAAAGTAGAGTTTGTCAGAAATAGGTGAGAGTCGGATTGGAGACGGTCTCTGGAGTTGTTGATGATAATACATGCTAACCTGCCGCCTTAATGGCCAGGAACAGCATGGACAGTCTGCGTAGTCATCCTACCCTTGACTGATACGGATTGGGCCAGAGCCTAGCACCACGATTTTTAGGTTTGTCCGTCACGATGATTCATTCTCTGCTTCATAGCCGGAATAGAAAGTAAGGGTTGAAGACTAAATTCTGCCGCACAGGTATCCACCATCTCGAAGACAGGCGTGATGCCAGCCTCTTTCGACGTAGCTGATAAACTGTCGCCTCTAGTCACGTCTGCCAACGGTGGGCAATGATTTGATCAGAGAAACCGTAACGCTTGGCATAAGCTAAGAGATTGAGGTCATGCGGATGGGCCTTTAGTTCATGTTCCAAATCAATAATACTGTTGCATCTTATCAAGGAAGAAGCGGTCTATTTTGGTCATGTCATGAATCTGATCAAGGCTGACGCCACGTCCAGGCTTCACCAATAAAGAAGAGACGTTCATCGCTAGCAACTTGGACCTTTTCCATGATTTCCTTCCAGACTAAAGCTATCACATTAGGTCAGCCCAGGTGATGGACGCCGTATTCTAGGAGCGGATGCGCTTAAGCAAGGATTCCTCATAGGTCCGTCCCATAGCCATATACCTCACCGGTTGCTTCATTTGAGTGCCCTAACTTTGCGGTCGGCATGTTCGAATTTATCAAAAGGGAAAACGTGGAATCTTGCTGACCACATAGTCCAGGGCTGAGGCTCGAAAGCAGGCATAAAATTTCTGGGTGACGGATTGAGGATTTCATCAAGCTTTAAGCCGACCGCACCTTTAGTCTGCAATCTTAGCAATCGGATACCCGTTGCCTTAGACGCTAAGGCCGAAGAGCGAGACACGCGGTTCACTTCAATGATATAGTAGTTAAAGGAATCTGGGTCCAGGTACACTTGGACATTACAGCCTCTTCTATCTTAAGGGCCCTGAATAATCTTAAAGGGACACATCGCGCAACATATGATACTCATGGTCAGTCAGAGTTTGCGATGGGGCCACCACGACCGAGTCAGCGGTATGAATACTCTACAGGGTCAATGCTTTTTCCATGTTGCTGACGACAATGGCGGTATCATTGGCATCACGCATGACTTCATACTCGATTTCCTTTGGAACCTGTATGGATTTTTCTAGCAAACATGTGGGTTACGGGCGAATAATGGAGACCTGAAGAGACAATTTCATCTAAAATCCTGATGTTATAACATACCGCCACCAGTCATGGTAAAAGTCAGGGACGGACAATAACTGGATAGCAATTTGCGCCACACAAAATCTCGAGCTTGATCTAAGTTGGTCACAATTTCTGATTCAGGTACAGGCTCACTCCATTCCTGCATGAGCTGACGGAAGAGTCGGCGGTCTTCCGCTTGCCTCGATGGAGGCTAGTTTGGTGCCAGTAACTCGACACCGTATTGGTCCAAGACTCCCTGGCGATGCAGTTGAACGGCAGGTTGAGCCCACCTGGCACCAGGCCAGGGTCAGACAACAGCATCTGGCCGTTCGTTCACGGATGATTTTGCTGACAAATTCTAATGTTAGTGGCTCCATATAAACCTTGTCAGCAATCTGACGGTCCAGTCATAATGGTGGCTGGATTAGAGTTAACTCAGGATAACTGGTGCCCTCTTCCTTGCAAAAGAAAGGCAAGCTTGAGTCGGCATAATCGAATTCTGCCTGTCCAATTGTAATGGGACCCGACTCAACGAGCCAGAATGGTTTGAATATCTTGACGTTTTGGCGTACACGACTCCTTTTACTTGTGGTGACGAGACTGAGCTTGGAAGGCTTTCATATTCTCAATAGACTGGTCAAAGAGATAGTTAGGATCATGTGGTCCTGGCGATGCTTCAGGATGATATGAATGAACAGAAAACTGGGTAGAACTTATGTCGAACACCTTCGCAGGTGCGGTCGTTGACTGACAAATGGGTTAATTCAGGTCTGTATCGCTAATGAATCAATATGCCACTGTATAGCCATGGTTTTGTCGAGTCCGTCCACCTGTGCCCAGTCAGTAGATTCTTGACTGGATGGTTGGCCCGCGATGATCAAATTTGAGCTTGTAGGTCTTGGCCCCTGCCGCCAAAACTGATTAGCTGATGCCCATGTAAATGACCAAAAATTGGTACATCCTCGTTGGCCAATCATGGCAATAGTCTCTGGCACATCCTCAGGGTCGCAGGCCCATTGAAACATGACGCCATCAGGGTTGGAGGCGTAAAACTTTCCTGAGCACTAATATTGTGAGGGCACCACGACAATGTCACAGTTACGCTCATTAAGCTCACGTAGGATACCTGACTTCGACCATCATCAACTGGGACCACTCGATAGCCCGTTCTGACGACGAGAAGGCCTTAGAAGTCGACACTTGAGCAATTTGGTCCCTAGCCAGTTCAGTCTTTCTAAGCTCTTCTAGCCTTGTTCTGGGTCTTGAGACAGGTCCCGCGTAAGATACCCTAGTAATGGGTCCCCATATCGACAGGATCTTTCGAGTTAGACTGCGAGTATCAATACCCCAAATTCCTGGGATATCTCAATTCTGAGTGCTTGGTCTAAGGACATTTAGCTACCGGAAGTCTAGGAAGCTCTTTGGCAAACTTCATGGACTACTAGGCCCTTGATAGAGAGGATTAATGGTCTCAAAGTCATCACGGTTAATGCATAATTACCACTGGGGATGAGTAAAGGTGACAATTTGACCGGTTTATGGAAGGATTCTGACAGCGTCTCTCTTGGTAGCCTGTCAGCCGGTATTGAAAGACGACTCCCTCCACATGCTTTCGGTCAGCACCAAGCTACTAGCCCTTTGTAGATGGTGCCATCTTCTAGAAATCAGTGCTTATCACATGCTGTACATCTCGCTCCTTGTCTTTACACGCTGTGAGCAAAAATGCGGGCATCTTGATAGGCGATGCGGCCCTGGCTAATAGTCAGATAGACAACCATAGACTTTGATCAGCGTATGGCGTATTCACGCCCTGGATAGTTCTCAGGTTTGATACCGCTACCTTGTCTAAATCGATAACGACCAAATCAGCTGGCTGCTGACGGCTGAGGGTTCCATAAGGCAGGTCAAAGATCTAGCTTGATTAGTCGACATCTTGTCCCAAGAAAATTCTGGACATAATGCCCGGCTTTGACAAAAGTGGGTATAGAGCTCTAAAGAGCTGTCTCAGACCCTACAATACCAAAAGGCTGCCCTGCATTGCAAGTCTTTTCTCAGTCATGAGCATGGGGCGCATGGTCAGATAGCGATAATGTCGATAGTGCCCATCTAAGAGCGCAATTAAGGGCGCGGCGATCCTCAGCTGCGCTGCAGGTGGATTCATTTTCCAGGAAACCATGGTTGTGAGGAATGTCGTCCTCGTCATCAGTAAATGATGGGGGCAGACTTCACAGTCACCTTAATGCCGTTGGCCTTTTGCCTCACGAACCAAACGAACAGATTCCTTTTGGTCGACACATGGCAGATATGATAGTGACAGCCTGCCGCTTCAGCCAGGAGAATGTCGCGGGCAATCTAGACAGATTCACCGAGACAGATGGAATACCTGGCAGACCCAGTTCTCGACACGAGCAACCACGGTACATAGCAACCACCCCGAATTAGAAATTGTCCTCGCAATGGGCCACAATAACTTTGTTAGAGGCGGGCAACGCATGTAGTTCATACATCATATTAGCATTTTGACCCCCGCCCATCATCACTGGGCAAAAACATGTTGAGCTAACTCATCAAACTGGGCGTAGTCCTCCCTAGCTCCCTTTGGTAATGGCACCCGTAAGGAATGGCGAATAACCGAATCGCGTGCAATAATGTCTAGCTGAGGCTTGAGATGCTCATAGGAATCAGGGAAACTGGATTGAGGTTAGGCATGGCATGAGCTGTGGTGAAAACCACCACGCAGCACCCGCTCTGAAGCATGGTAGATATTTCCGTATTTCAAATCCTGGTTCCTGCTAGTGGACATGGACATCAATAAAACCCGGTGCTAGGGGTTTACTTTTAAGGTCAAATGCTTTGATCAGCGTGCGCAATGAGCTCCTTGTCCACATGGCATAAATTTTGTCTCCCATCAATCAGGGATTTCGACAGGCTCCGAAATGTCCTTTCGACCAGACGACGACTGTTTTGAGTAATAGTATGATATGACTTCCTTTCTATCTTTGTTAGAGGCGTTATCAGCAATCAGTTTTCTCCAGAATGGCTTGCGCGCATAACGCCATTGGTCATCTGGGTGAAAATGCGAGTGATGGAGCTTCCACCAGTTCGAGGCAATTCCATGTCCCGGACTGACTGGTGCTGGATGCCTTGACAATGGCCTGTGGCTTGAGGGCTCTGGTAGCGAGTCATGTTAGCCATAGTGGGCATGATGCTGTCTCTGGCCAAGTACTGCCCTTGATGGCGTTCAAATTGGACACGTAAAGAGCATGCAGGCATCAACCTGGCCCAATGACCTGGTCGAAGTCGACCATTTGGCTAAAATCGGGTCTGCAAAGACTTGAGGTCTCCAAATTGAACAGCAGCACCCTAAGCGGGTTAGCATGTGATAGTTTGCTTCGGGCCACCCGTGAATTCTTGATATCACCTGCCATCACGAGCTCCACCCCTTCTATACGGCCCAAAATGCTTCGCAGAGGGTCATCAACTAACAAGCACTGGCTTGGATGCACACCATCACGTCACTAACGATGACCGGAATGGCCAAGCCCTCTAGTTTCCTGATAGTAAAGCTTCTGACTATGGCGAATGCCGTAAGATGTTGCACATGCAATCGCTTTCCAAGCGTCTCTACAGGATATCTTAGAAGGTCTCGCCCTTTTGTTAAGAGAGGACGCAGACGCATCAAAATTCAGGACCTGCAAAGCCTAACTTCACTTTGAGCCACCCTCAAAACTGTGCTTGGTCCACGCTGAGTTTTCGAAGAAAAGGTTAGCTGCTATGAGGTCCGGCGATGAATAGACTGGCTCCCCTTTGAGCTCTATGCTCTCGATGCATGAGGGCGTAGCCTCCTCCCTTGCCCAAGTCCGACATCTTTGACTAAGTTTCGCACACGTCTCCTCCCTTATCATAGTGGCTATCAAACTGTAAGACCACTCCAATAGTCCGCGTCGCTATCAGGTGGTTGACTTATCGAGCGTCTTATTATCGCCTAACAATGACCATCGTTTTACTCTTTGAGTAGCCTCTCTGGACTAGCTTAGTCAAATCTTAAGTGACAGAATTCTCTTCAGTCCCATCCACTTCTTGCAGACAGACATGGCATATCTCCTCTTGCCCAGTGGGAATGTTCTTTACCAATAAGAGTCTGCCGAATGGGAAGTCTCATATGGTCAGCGCAGTCCTACCATAATATTGCCAAACGGATGACCGGGGACGGCTAACGTCGAGGATATCCATGGCCGCACA
>BNJU01003390.1_pt1 | contig 97458 bp, 144 predicted proteins | sample 8539281 | NCBI WGS metagenome assembly BNJU01 (sample SAMD00202456, study PRJDB9452) | human saliva metagenome | isolation source: human saliva | place: Japan | reverse complement strand
AAACATAGGGTGTTTTTGTAAAAGCCTTAAATCGAAACTATTTTCTAACATATTTTTATAAGAATTTTTCGCAGTGCCATATCCATTCTAATATGCTATACTATGAAGATATAAAAAAATACTTAGGAGGTTATGATGGACGTTGCTTTTCCACATTTAGGGATTTATATAAAACATTTGGTAAATCATATTGATGTATTCGGATTTAGGATTGCATTTTATGGAATAATAATAGGGCTTGGAATGCTTGCAGGAATAAATATTGCCTGTGCAGATGCAAAAAGAAGAGGACAAAATCCCGATCTTTATCTGGACTTTGCCATGTATGCAATAGTGCTTTCGATAATAGGTGCGAGAATCTACTATGTAGTATTTGAATGGGATATGTATAAAGACGACCTACTTCAAATATTCAATCTGCGTGGTGGAGGACTTGCAATATACGGTGGTGTAATAGCCGCAGTAATTACACTTACAGTATACTGCAAAGTAAAAAAACAGTCATTTTTTTCAATGGCTGATACAGGAGTATTGGGACTTATACTCGGACAGGCTATAGGAAGATGGGGTAATTTTTTCAATGCCGAGGCATTTGGAGGATATACGGATTCACTCTTTGCACTGAGATATAAACTGGATATAGTAGGTGCCGGAATGTTAAATGACGATGTATTAAGCCATGCTATGGAGATTGACGGAGTAAAGTATATTCAGGTTCATCCTACATTCCTTTATGAGAGCTGTTGGAATTTGATTGTACTTGCTTTCATGTTGTGGTACAGAAAGAGAAAGAAATTTGACGGAGAGGTCTTTTTTATCTATCTTGGCGGATATGGTCTTGGAAGAATGATAATAGAAAGTCTTAGAACAGACAGCCTGCTTTTGCCAAATACCAATATCGCCGTATCACAATTATTGGCAGGACTTTGTTTTGTAGTTTCTATAGTGTGTATAACAGTTGGAAGAAAGAGAGTAAAGAATGCGACTAAATAAGTTTCTGGCAAGTATAGGTGTCTGCTCCAGAAGAGAAGCGGACAAAGCTATAGAAGCCGGCAGAGTTATGATAAACGGACAGGTGGTAGAGCTTGGAGCCACAGTGGGTGATGAGGACCTTGTAAGCTTTGACGGCAGATATATAGGTATGGGCAAGGATGTAGAGAAGATAAAGCCTATAATAATAGCATTTTAACAAGCCTGAAGGCTTGGTATGTACCACCTCCGATAATGACGGTGCAATGAATGTAGTGGACTATATCGGAATGAAGGAGAGAATATATCCTGTCGGAAGACTTGATAAGGATTCCAGCGGATTATTGCTTTTGACAAATCAGGGCAGTCTTACAAACTCTCTTCTTAGAGCTGCAAATTATCACGAAAAAGAATATATAGTAAAGGTAAATAAGGATATAGATGATGCCTTTATCAATAAAATGGCAAACGGTATATATCTGTATGAGTTAAAAACCAAGACAAGAAAATGCAAGGTAAAAAAGTTGAATAAAAACACTTTCAGTATCGTTTTGACTCAAGGGTTAAACAGACAGATAAGACGAATGTGCCTTGCCTGCGGTATGAAGGTTCAAAAGCTGAACAGAGTAAGAATAGTAAATATAAAGCTTGACGGACTTGCTCTAGGTGATTACAGAAACCTAAGTGATGAGGAAGTAAAGAAATTATACAAGGAACTTGGGATAAGGGAAAATGGATAAGAAAAAGAGAATTAAGGAACTGGTTGAAATACTTAATAAGGCTGCAAAAAGCTACTATGTGGATGCAGTTGAGATAATGCCCAAATATAGAATATGATAAACTCTATGATGAGCTTTTAGAATTAGAAAAAGAAACAAATGTGGTTTTATCTAATTCACCCACTCAGAATGTAGGCTATGAAATAGCAGGTGAACTCCCAAAGAAAGCCCATGAAAGCCCTATGCTTTCACTGGATAAGACTAAAAGTGTGGAAGATCTTAGAGAATGGCTGGGTGATAATAAGGCATTACTCTCATGGAAGATGGACGGACTTACTATAGTATTGACCTACAGAGACGGTGAACTGGCAGAAGCCGTAACAAGAGGTAACGGAACTATAGGAGAGGTTATTACAAATAATGCCAAAAACTTTCAAAATATACCTCTAAAGATAGAGTTTAAGGGTGAATTGATACTTAGAGGTGAGGCGATTATAAAATATTCCGACTTTAAGAGAATTAATGATGCTATAGAGGATGCAACTGCCAAGTATAAGAATCCGAGAAATCTTTGCTCAGGTTCTGTAAGACAGCTTAATCCTGCCATTACAAAGTCAAGGATGGTATATTGCAATATTTTCAATGTGGTAAAGGCTGACGGTGTAGATTTTGAAAACTCAAAGGCAAAGCAGTTTGAATGGGCAAAAAATGAAGGATTTGATGTGGTGGAATACAAATTCACAGACAGCAAAAGCATTGCAGATGATATAGCTGAGTTTGAGTCAAAGATAGAGAGCAATGATATTCCTTCAGACGGATTGGTACTTTTACTTGATGATATCGCACTTGGAGAAAGACTTGGAAGTACTTCAAAATTCCCAAGAAATGCTATGGCATTTAAATGGAGTGATGAAAGACAGGTAACAAAGCTTAAATATATAGAGTGGAGTCCGTCAAGAACAGGACTTATAAATCCGGTGGCTGTATTTGAACCTGTAGAACTTGAGGGAACTACAGTTTCAAGAGCCAGCCTTCACAATGTAAGTATATTTGAAGATTTGATGCTTGGTGTAGGAGATGAAATATCTGTATATAAGGCCAATATGATAATTCCGCAGGTATATGAGAATCTAACAAAATCAAATACTGAAAAAGTTCCGGATACCTGTCCGGCATGTGGAAGCCATGCAAGTATAAAGCAGGACAATGAGTCCAAGGTACTTTTATGTACAAACCCGGACTGTCAGATAAAACATATAAAGCAGTATGCTCTTATGGCATCCAGAGATGCGTTAAATATTGACGGACTTTCAGAGTCCACATTGGAGAAATTCCTCTCAAAGGGCTTTATAAAAAATGACAGTGATATATTTAAGCTTGACAGATATAAAGATGAGATTGTAAATATGGAGGGCTTTGGAAAGAGAAGCTATGAGAAAGCTTATGGCGGCACTTGAAGAAGCAAAACATACAAATGTGGCAAGATTTTTATATTCACTTGGAATAAACGGAATAGGAAGTGCCAATGCCAAGATGATTGCAAAGTATTTTGACAATGATATTGACAGAAATTATCACTGCAGGAAAAGGATGAGCTGCTTGAAATAGAGGGAATAGGTGAAGTGCTGGCAAATTCCATAGTTGATTTTTAAGGATTCTAAGAATATGGAAAATATAAAGAGTCTTAGAGAAGTCCTTATATTTGAAGCGGAAGAGTCTGCGGGAAGTGATTCATTTGCCGGAAAAGTGTTTTGTAATCACAGGCTCACTTGAACATTTTACAAACAGAAATGAGTTGAAAGAGCTTATAGAAAAGAATGGAGGAAAGGTATCCGGAAGTGTATCAAAGCAAGACAAACTTCCTGATAAATAATGATACCGCATCAAATTCTTCTAAAAAAATAAAAAGGCTAAAGAACTGGGAGTTGAGATAATCTCGGAAGAGGACTTCTAAAACTTTTAGAAGGATAATATATTTATTTGTAGACAGCTTTTGTCTACCGGAAAAGAGGTACTATGCCGATAAAAATACAAAAAGGACTACCTGCAAAAGCAATACTTGAATCTGAGAATATATTTGTAATGGATGAGGAGAGGGCTATAGCTCAGGATATTCGTCCATTGCAGATATTGATATTAAATCTGATGCCTATAAAGGAGGATACAGAGACACAGATTCTCAGAGCATTGTCAAACACTCCTTTGCAGGTGGACTGTTCATTTTTAATGATGAAAAGTCATCATTCAAAGAATACAAGTCAGAGTCATCTGAATAAATTTTATACATTTTTTGAAGATATAAAGAATGATAAATATGACGGTATGATAATTACCGGTGCGCCTGTGGAACTTATGGATTATGATAAGGTGAATTATTGGAGTGAACTTTGTGAAATAATGGAATGGTCAAAGACTCATGTAACATCCACTCTGCATATTTGCTGGGCGGCACAGGCAGGGCTTTATTATCATTTCGGAATACCCAAATATGAGAGAAAAGAAAAGCTGGCAGGAGTGTTTGTTCATGAGATTTTAAAGAAAAAAGTTCCTTTGGTCAGAAGTATGGATGATTTTGTAAACTGTCCACATTCAAGAAATACGGAAGTTAAATTGGAAGATGTATTAAAACATCCTGAGCTTCAGGTTTTGGCCAAGTCTGACGAAGCCGGAGTACTCCTTGTGCTTAATGAGTATGGCAGCGGATCTCAAGTTTTTATACAGGGACATCCCGAGTATGACAGAATGACTCTCAGCAATGAGTATCACAGAGATGTGGCAAAGGGTTTGAATCCTTCATTGCCGAAGAACTATTTTAGTGACAATGATCCTTTTTCAAGACCTGTATTAAGCTGGAGAAATTTTTCCAATACATTATACGGAAATTGGCTGAATTTCTACGTATATCAGAACACACCGTATGAGCTTTCCAACAATTTTGATTGGGTAATTTAAAATCTCGAAAGGTGTCAAAATATTTTTTTGAATACAAGATTATTTTTGAGTAAATAAGTTCAAAAAAATATGGATTTTATGATAGAATTGAGCTATATAATTTAAAGGAGTATGTTTATGAGCGGAAAATATGTTGCCTATGTGGGATCTTATTCATATACAGGAAAAAGCAAAGGGAATTACAATATATGATGTGGATACTAAGAAGGGCTGTTTTGTCAAAAAAGATGAAGTGGATGTAGACAACTCTTCCTATGTCATCAAATCAAGAGACCAGAAGACATTGTATTCAATTGCCGATGAAGGAATCGTTTCATTCAGAATTCTGCCTGACGGAGGTCTTGAAAGATTAAACTCTGTAAAGATAAACGGAATGAGAGGTTGCCATCTTTCAACAGATGTAAATGATAAATTTATATTTGTATCCGGATATCATGACGGAAAAATCACGGTTTTGAAGCTCCATAAGGACGGAAGTGTGGGAAAGATAGTGGATGAAGTTTATCACAAAGGACTCGGTTCCATAGCGGAGAGAAATTTCAGACCTCATGTAAGCTGTACAAGAACAACTCCTGACGGACATTTTGTTATGGCTGCCGACCTTGGAATAGATCAGGTGAAAATATATCATTTTGACAACAAAGATGAGAGACTCTCACTTGTTGATATGATTCCATGCGATATAAATTCCGCACCGAGATTTTTTGAATTTTCAAGGGACGGAAAATTTCTATACCTGATGTATGAGATGAAAAATGTGGTGGATGTATTTACTTATGAAGCTAAGCCGGGTTGCAGAATGCCTCAGATTGAGAAGATTCAAACAGTTCCTACAACAGGAAGCAATAAGCTATCTGAACTTACAGCCGCAACCACATTGACACTTAATGCCGATGAGAAATTCCTGTTTACAACAAATGCAGGTGACAATTCGGTATGTCTGTATGAGAGAGATGCCGAGACAGGACTTTTAAAAGAAAAAATGTGTCTTCCAATAAGCGGTGAGTATCCGAAGGATGTGGCAATTTTCCCTGATAATCATCATATTGCATCCATAAATCATGAGAGCGGAAGTATTACATTCTTTAAGATAGATTATTCAACAGGTCTGATTGTGATGTGCTCAAATATCATAAAAGTTAATCAGCCTAATTGCTGTGTCATAGTGGAGGTATAATGGCGGGTTCAAGTTTTGGAAAAAGCTTTGTAGTTACAACTTTTGGAGAGTCTCATGGAGTAGCTTTGGGCGCTGTAGTGGACGGTGTGCCGGCAGGTATAGAACTGAGTGAAGAGGATATCCAAAAGTTTCTGGACAGAAGAAAACCGGGACAGAGTACCGTTACAACATCCAGAAATGAAAGCGATAAATGTCGTATTTATTCCGGAGTATTTGGCGGTAAAACAACAGGTACACCTATTATGGTGATGCTTGAAAATCAGTCTCAAAGATCACAGGACTACGATGAACTGACCATTACTTACAGACCGGGACATGCAGACTTTTCATTTGATTCAAAGTACGGCTTCAGAGATTACCGTGGTGGAGGAAGAAGCTCGGGCAGAGAAACAATAGGCAGAGTAATAGGAGGTGCCATAGCCATAAAGGCACTTGAAATGCTGGGTATCAAGGTACAGGCATTTACTCAAAGCATCGGGAAATGTATATGCCGAAAAGTTTAATCTTGAAGAGTGCAGTGAAAATGATGTATATATGCCGGATAATGAAGCTGCCGGTCAGGCAATAGAGCTTATAAAAAGAGCCAAGGAAGAGAAAGATTCTTTGGGCGGTATCATAGGATGTATAGCTACAGGTGTAATGCCGGGACTTGGAGAACCTGTATTTGATAAGCTTGATGCAAGACTTTCTGCAGCTGTTATGAGTATAGGTGCTATAAAGGGAGTGGAGTTCGGTGCAGGCTTTCATGTAAGTACTATGAAGGGCTCACAAAATAATGATCCTTTCTTTGTAGATGAGGATGATACCGGACTTCATATCAGAAAAAAGACAAATATGTCAGCGGTATACTTGGAGGAATCAGTGACGGTTCTCCTATAATTATCAATGCGGCAGTAAAGCCTACACCTTCTATTGCAAGAAAGCAGGAAACTGTGAATGCGATAAATGAAGAAGTGGAGCTTGAGATAAAGGGCAGACATGACCCTGTTATAGTTCCAAGAGCTGTAGTGGTGGTAGAAAGCATGGTTGCGATTACCTTGTTTGATATGGTACTTGAGAATATGAAATCCAAAATGGATAATATTTTGAAAGTTTATAAAGATAAAATATAAAGTTAAGTATAGGGGCTTTTAATTCACGATTGATTTGTGGATTTAAAAGCCTTGTTTTTAAGGAGATACTATGAAGTGGTATGACAGTGCGGTGTTTTATCATATTTATCCTATCGGAATGACAGGAGCACCAAGAACAAATTCATTTGAAATAAGTGAGCACAGATTAAATAAGCTTTTGCCTTGGATAGGTCATATAAAAAAGCTTGGTTGCAATGCGATATATATCGGTCCGCTATTTGAGTCTGTAGGCCATGGTTATGAGACTGTTGATTATAAAAAGCTTGATTCAAGACTTGGGGACAATGAGGACTTAAAGGCCTTTATAAATACCTGTCATGAAAATGATATAAAAGTTGTAGTAGACGGTGTATTCAATCATGTAGGTAGAGAATTCTTTGCATTTAAGGATGTAAAAGAGAGAAGAGAAAACAGTGCATACAAGGACTGGTTTAAAAATCTGCATTTTGATTGGAACAATGATTATAATGACGGATTGTATTATGACAGCTGGGACGGGCACGGTACTCTTGTAAATCTTAATCATCAAAATCCTGCAGTCAGAGAGTATATGATGGGTGTGGTAAGATTTTGGATAAGTGAATTTAATATAGACGGTATAAGACTTGATGCGGCTGATGTACTTGACTTTACCTTTATGAGCGAGCTGAGGTCTGTGACGGATTCCTGCAAGCAGGATTTCTGGCTGATGGGTGAAGTGATTCATGGAGATTATACCAGATGGGTAAATGAAAATATGCTTCAGTCGGTAACCAATTATTGGCTGCACAAGGCTCTTTACTCAGGACACAATGATCACAATTACTTTGAGATAGCACATACCGTAAAGCGCTGCACAGATATGGGAATGCATATCGCCAATGCTTTTTATAACTTTGTGGACAATCATGATGTGGCAAGAATCTATACAAAGCTGAATAATAAGAATCATTTTGCACCTGTACATGTGCTTTTGTACACATTGCCGGGTAAACCTTCAATATACTACGGTTCCGAGTTTGCCATTGAAGGCGAGAAGAAACCTTATGCAGATGATATACTTAGACCCGAGTTAAATTTTGAGGATTATAATACTGCATTAGAATCAAATGAAAATACCAAACTGATTGCAGCTTTGGGAAATATGAGAAATTCAAACCCATGGGTTGGAGAGGCAGGCTATAGAGAGCTTTTACTTACAAATAGACAGTATGCATTTTTAAGAGAGTATGGAGATAAAAGACTTGTTGCCATAGTAAATAATGATGACAATAATGCAGATGTTCATTTAAATATCAGCGGTGAATTTACAGAAATCTTCTCAGGAGAAAAAAGGAATTTCGACGGGAATATGCATGTAAATATCCCCGGAAATTCCGGACAAGTATGGATAGGGTAAAACCTATCCTATTTCTTTAATTTAAGATAATCAACCACTATCAATCCTATATCCAAAACAGACAAAAGAGAAAGTATTATCTGTGTTGTAATATATGCCGGCATAAATGCCGAATCACTGTAGTTGTTATTTTCATAATTATAAAGGAATATACGTGGTGCAATTGTATCCGCATTAAATATCAATATCAACAGTACAAGCAGTATTGCAACCTTGTAAGCTATATAGGTTATGCTGTTATCATCGTTTCTATTCATAATGAACCTCCTGAAGTGTGCGGTTAAGTAGGTATTACTAACATAAATATATATTATTTGAAGTTAAAGTTCAATAGTACATATATATATATATATTATACTCCTCCTCTATATATCTGTCACTAGAACAATTCAGAATGACTTCCCACCCTATTTAACATCAGTACAAGTATCTCTTCACGAATTTCATATATAAGTAACCAATCCGGTTCGATATGACATTCTCCGGTATCTTTATAATTACCTGTAAGCTCGTGATCTCTATACTTTGCCGGCAATTGGTTTCCGTCTGCCAAAATCTCAATTATCTCAAACAGTTTATCGATATTCTTATTTTGCTTTTTTGCAAGTTTCAAATCTCTTTTAAACTGAGTAGTAAATTTTATAGTGTACTTCATACATCCAAAGCATCTCTTAGTTCTTTAATGCTGTTATATCCTTTGACAGAATCGTCATTAAAGAGCTTGCGTCCTTCTTCAATAGCAGCCTTTGTATCCTTGTTAGGTGTGTCAAGCTTCAGCTCAAACGGGATGCCGTTTTCTCTGACTGCCGTTCTCAAAAACATGTTTATAGCTGTTGTCATATTGAGACCAAGTTGGTTGAAAATTTCTTCAGCCTGATCCTTTATATTTTTTTATCTGTTCTTATATTTAGATTTGTAGTCATACATCTACCTCCAATATCTAAAAATATAGTTTAAAATTCGTGCAATGTCAATACATTGTAATAATAATAAAACAGTTTATATAAGCCATATTTATAAGCATATATTTTATATTGAAAAACAGAATAAAAAACTTGATAGATACAATTGAAATGTTTATACTGTTAGCGATTAATTTTGAGTTTTGTATTTATAGAAAGGTGATATAAATATTATATGAAGAAAATAATAATTGCGATTGCAATAATAATTGTACTTGTTGCAATCGGATGGTATTGCAGATTTATTCTGGGGCTTGCATCACAGATAGCCGCACCGAATGTATCCACACTTGATAAAGAGATATCTTGGGAGAAGGAGCATGGACTTTGGGGAAATTATGACTCATATGAAAAAGAGGAGTATACAGTAAAAGGATATAAAGACTATGAGCTGCATGTAACTTTGGTAAAAAATCCTGTAGAGACCGATAAATATGTGATTATAAGTCACGGTTTTAAGTCAAACAGATATGGTGCCGTAAAATATGTGGATACATATATGGACCTTGGATTTAACTGTATTATTTATGATTTAAGGGATCATGGTGAGAATGCAAAAACAGCAGTGAGCCTTGGACAATTTGAGTCTGAAGATCTTGAAAAGCTAATCGAAGACAGCTATAACAGATATGGCAATATTAAGCTTGGACTTCACGGTGAATCTATGGGAGCAGCCACTTCTTTGATGGTACTTGCAAAAAAGCCGAAGGTGGATTTTTGTTGTGGCGGACTGCAGTTTTTCAAATCTTTATGATTTGATTTATAAAGCTTATGATCTTGCTAAGACTCCCTTTGTCTTGCCTAGTGTAAATACAGCCATGAAGCTAAGATACGGATATGATATGAAAAAGACTTCACCAAAGGATACACTTGTGGGAAATGAAGTACCTATATGCTTTATACACGGTGAGGCGGATACCTTTATTTTGCCTGAGAATTCGCAGGTAAATAAGGCCGCTACAGCAGGGTATTCAGAGCTTCATTTGGTGCCCTGATGCCGCACATGCAAGGTCCAGAGAAGTTTTGGGCGAAGCTGAGTACAGAAGCATAATAAGTAATTTTTTTAAACAATATAGATTTTAATTAAATAGTTTTTGATATTAGAAAAATATCCCGACAAGCAAAAAGGCATTGGCACTGTGACTTGTCAGGATATAAACTCTCTAGTAATGGAAATTTACATTATTACGCTTTTAGTATATCTGTAATCAAATCAAATTTATCTTTTTGTAAATCAATAATTCTTTAAAAATATTGGTCGGCTATAATGCTGTCGTATATATTTACAAAGAAAAAAATGGAAACAAACTATCTTCTTTAAAGTTCATGATTTTTTTCTCAAATCAAGCATACTTGTAGTCCCTTTTTAATCTAATCAAAGATGGTTTTATCTCTATTAGCCTAAAGCCCAAACCAAATGCCAGATTTATAGTGTCAATTTCATTATTTAAGAAATCAAGTTCTATTTCCTTTTTCTTCATATAAAAATAGTTTCAATACCTCAACAGGTAAATTTTTATCTTGCAGGTCATCAATTAGCAAGAAATTAACTGTTTTTTTCAGCGGTACTATTTGATAAATCATTATTCATATATCACATATCTTTCTTACGATACCAAATTAGTGAAATTCTACATTATGACGATTCAAGATATCTACAGTCAAATCAAACTTTTCTTTTTTTATAAACATAATTTTCTCTGGCATAGTGTTCAATGAATATTTCGTCCTTAATAAATAGGGAGAAAAACGGCAACAAATTTTTCTTCTTCATCTTCTTCTGTAATTTGAACAAAACTTTTTAGACTCATAATTTTATTTAAATCGAGCATATCTGTAGTCCCACTAAGTCTGATTAAGAATTGTTTTATCTCTATTACTCTAAATCCCAAATCAATTGCCAGATTTATAGCATCAATTTCATCATTCCAGCAATTTAGTTCCACTTCTCTTTTTTTATCTAAAAAAACAGCTTCAATACCTCAATTAGCCAATCGTTGTCCTGCCAGTCATCAAGCTCAAAACTATAGTATTTTAGCAATAGTTTAATCTCCTCTATATAAAAACAAATTATGCCTCACTGACTTCAATATATCATAGCAAGTATTAAAATACAATTTAAATAACATAAAGAAAATGATAAGAGCTTATTTTTCAGTTTAATATAACTTTACAGATTTATTTATGCATAGTGCAATAAAATTTATTGGACAAGCTAGTAAAAAAATAAAAATAATGAATAAAAAAATAAAGTGCTTGACAGTTGCTTTCAGATAATGTATAATATTCTTTGTTTAATAACACTAAACTTTTTTACTTAGAAATAGTGTGCAACACAAAGAAAGGCTTTTTATGGAGATCGGTTCAAAACTAAAAAGACTCAGAGTGCTTGCGGGACTTACACAAGAAGAGCTTGCTGATAGAGCGGAATTGTCCAAAGGATTTATTTCGCAGCTGGAGAATGATCTGACTTCACCGTCTATAGCAACTCTTCTTGATATTTTGCAATGCCTTGGAGTGGAAATAAAGGACTTCTTTGATGAAGAAACCGAAACGCAGGTGGTTTTTACTGAAGAAGATTACTTTATTAAAGAGGATAAAGAACTTAATAATACCATCGAATGGATAATACCGAATGCACAAAAAAATATGATGGAGCCTATACTTCAGACTATTGAACCGGGAGGTATGACATATCCTGACAATCCTCATGACGGTGAGGAGTTCGGATATATTCTTTCCGGAACTGTGGAGATACATAGGGGAAATGATGTGTATTTGGCAAAAAAAGGTGAGGCTTTTTATTTTACATCCGATAAAAAGCATTATATCAGCTCAAAGCGAGGTGCAAGACTTATTTGGGTCAGCACACCGCCTAATTTTTAAAAATTGGAGGAAGTATGTCGACATCCCTTATTGATTTGGAGCATATCTCAAAGAGTTTTGACGGAGAGATTGTTTTAGATGATTTAAATTTATCAATTAAAGAAAACTCATTTGTAACTTTACTCGGTCCTTCGGGATGCGGTAAGACTACCACCCTTAGAATAATAGGTGGATTTGCACAGGCGGATACCGGAAGAGTGATTTTTGACGGTAAGGATATATCAAATCTGCCACCGAATAAAAGAAATTTAAATACGGTATTTCAAAAGTATGCATTATTTCCTCATATGAACATTGCGGAAAATATAGCCTTCGGTTTGAAGATAAAGAATAAATCAAAGGCATATATTGATGACAAGATAAGATATGCGCTTAAGCTGGTAAACCTTTCAGGATATGAAAACAGAAATATAAACCTGCTCTCAGGCGGACAGCAGCAAAGAATTGCAATTGCCAGAGCTATAGTAAATGAGCCGAAGGTACTCTTACTTGATGAGCCGCTTGGAGCACTTGATTTAAAGCTGCGTCAGGATATGCAATATGAGCTTATCAGACTTAAAAATGAGCTGGGTATCACTTTCGTTTATGTTACACATGATCAGGAAGAAGCGCTTACAATGTCCGATACCATAGTGGTTATGAATCAGGGATATATACAGCAGATGGGTACACCGGAGCAGATATATAATGAGCCTGAAAATGCCTTTGTAGCGGACTTTATAGGTGAATCAAATATAATCGGTGGAACCATGGTACAGGATAAGCTTGTAGATATATTCGGAGCAAAATTTGCCTGTGTGGACGTGGGATTTGGAACAAATAAGCCTGTTGACGTTGTAATAAGACCTGAGGATATTGACCTTGTAGAACCTGAAAAGGGAACTTTGGTAGGAAGAGTTACTCATTGATATTTAAGGGCGTGCATTATGAGATGGAAGTCACAACTCCGAACGGATATGAGTGGCTGGTACATTCTACAGATATGTTCCCGGTAGGCAAGGAAGTCGGCATCAGTGTGGATCCTTTTGATATACAGATAATGAACAAGCCTGAGTCTGAGGATGAGGAGGCTGTGGGTGTAAATGAATAAGGATTTAAGAAAAGTACTTGCATTCCCGTATATTCTTTGGATGATAGGTTTTACAATAATACCTCTTTCACTGATTTTTATATACGGATTGACTGATAGGAGCGGAAGCTTTACAGCGGCAAATGTGCTTTCGATATTTGCAAAAGACCATTTTAAGGCACTTGTACTGTCCATAATATTATCAATTGTAAGTACGGCTATCTGCCTTGTAATGGCATTTCCGCTGGCACTTACTTTGAAAAGCAAAAAGCTTAATAAGGGAAGTCTTATAGTATTTATATTTATTTTACCTATGTGGATGAACTTCCTGCTTAGAACTCTAGCATGGCTTTCACTTTTGGAGAAAAACGGAATTATAAATACGATTTTAAACTTCTTGCATCTGCCGAGTTTAAATATCATCAATACACCGGCAGCTATTATACTCGGTATGGTTTACAACTATCTGCCTTTTATGGTACTGCCTATATACAATGTACTTGAAAAGATAGATGACAATACAATAAATGCCGCAAGAGATCTTGGTGCAAATACAATGCAGACACTTACAAAGGTAATAATACCTCTTAGCATTCCGGGTATTGTCAGCGGTATAACTATGGTATTTGTGCCGGCACTGACAACATTTGTTATCAGCAATATTCTTGGCGGAAGCAAGGTGCTTTTGATAGGAAATGTAATAGAGCAGGAGTTTACAAAGGGAAGCAATTGGAATCTCGGTTCCGGACTCTCACTGGTAATGATGATCTTTATACTTATCAGTATGGCATTTATTGCCAAGTATGATAAAGACGGGGAGGGTATGAGCGTTTGATTTATTCAAAGATAAGAAAAGTACTGGGAGATTTTTACCTGGTATTTATATTGATTTTTTTATATGCCCCTGATAGCAACCCTTATGATACTAAGCTTTAATGCTTCAAAGTCAAGGAACAGATGGGGTGGATTTACTTTTGACTGGTATGGAGAGCTTTTTAAAAGCGCCACAATAATGTCTGCCTTTAGAAACACATTGGTTATCGCATTTTTATCGGCACTTATTGCAACCATTATAGGAACTGTGGCGGCATTAGGTATCAACAATATGAGAAAGGTACCTAAGACCGTGGTAATGGCGGTCAACAATATTCCTATGCTGAATGCTGATATTGTAACAGGTATCTCTTTGATGCTTGGATTTATAGCTTTCGGAATAAGCCTTGGATTTAAGACTATTCTTATAAGTCATATTACATTTAATATTCCGTATGTAATACTGTCTGTAATGCCGAAGCTTAAGCAGACTGAGAGAGTTACATATGAAGCGGCACTGGACCTTGGTGCTACACCTGTTACGGCATTTTTTAAGGTAGTATTTCCGGATATATTCCCGGGAGTAATATCGGGATTTTTACTTGCCTTTACCATGTCACTGGATGATTTTATAATAACACATTTTACAAAGGGTGCCGGTATAAACACTATATCAACTCTGGTATATTCAGAGGTTAGAAGAGGTATAAAGCCGAGTCTGTACGCCCTTTCTACAATCATTTTTGCTACCGTTTTGATACTGCTGATAGTATCAAATATTGCACAGAATAAAATAAAGAAAAAATAAATAGAAGATAAGAGGAAATAAGCGTGAAAAAGAAATTTGTAAGTATAATGACATTGATGAGTATTCTTTCTGTGGCTGTATTATCAGGATGCGGAAAAAGCAATGCAGGTGCCAAGGCAGGCAGTGCAGCCGAGCTTTATGTATACAACTGGGGTGAGTATATTGATGAGAGTGTTGTAGAGGAGTTTGAAAAAGAAACCGGTATCAAGGTTGTTTATGATATGTTTGAGACCAATGAGGAGATGTATCCGGTACTTGAGGCAGGCGGTGTGGTATATGATGTAGTATGCCCTTCAGATTATATGATTGAAAAGATGATACAAAATGATATGCTTGCAGAGATTGACTTTAACAATGTTCCGAATGTAAAGAATATCGACCCTAAATATATGGAGATGTCAAAGGCTTTCGACCCTGAGAACAAGTACTCGGTACCGTATACATGGGGAACTGTGGGTATACTTTATAACACTTCCATGGTAAAGGACGATATAACAAGCTGGGGAGACCTTTGGAATCCCAAGTATCAGGGAAATATCCTTATGCAGGACTCTGTAAGAGACGCTTTTATGGTGGGTGAGAAGCTGCTCGGATATTCTATGAACACTACCGACAAGTCGGAACTTGAAAAGGTAAAGGATAAACTTATAGAGCAAAAGCCTCTTGTTCAGGCTTATGTTGTGGATCAGGTTAGAGATAAGATGATCGGCGGTGAGGCTGCTATAGGAGTTATCTATTCAGGTGAGATGCTTTATGTTCAAAATGAGGTTGCAAAGGCCGGCGGAGACTTTGAACTTAAGTATGTGATACCTAAAGAGGGTACAAATGTATGGATTGATTCATGGGTAATTCCGAAGAATGCAAAGAATAAGGAAAATGCGGAGAAGTGGATAGACTTCTTAAACAGACCTGAGATTGCAAAGAAAAACTTTGAATATATTACATACCCTACACCTAACAAGGCTGCATATGATTTACTTGATAAGGATTTGCAGGACAATACAGCACTCTTCCCGACAGATGATATGTTAAAGAACAGCGAAGTATTTAAGTATCTCGGAGATGAGGGCGACAGCCTTTACAATGACCTTTGGAAAGAAGTGAAAGGAAACTAGAAAAGTACTGCCGTGGACTTAGTCCATGGCATTTTTTTATTGTGTTTACTTATGACCAAATTTGGTATATAATTTAGGCATAATTCGGAGGTGATATTATGCAGATTGTGCCTATGAGGGATTTGAAAGATACTGTGCAGATTGAGAAAAAATGTCAAAACGGCCCGGTTTTTGTGACTAAAAACGGTTACGGAAAGCTTGTAGTTATGAGTATGGAATACTACGAGTCTAAGATTGCTAAAATTGCAGAGGCTGATTTTATCAATGAAGGTATTGTGGATTTTGCAAATGAGAAAATAAATGATGGAAAAGAAGTAATGAAAAAAATTGAAGGATAAATAGTTAAAAATAATAGAAATACTCCCACAGACTTAGTGTAGTCTGTGGGATGTTTTATAAATGTAAAGTTTTATTTGGTTTTAAACAAATCTTACCCTATCAGCGATATTTTCTTTTTCCTTAGGATCCGGTTCTGCTACGATTCCTCCAAAAGGCATTTGACCGATTAATTTCCATGACTTGGGAACATCAAACATTTCTTGCACAAGGTTGTCAATTACAGGATTATAGTGCTGTAAGTTTGCACCGATTCCAAGCTCTCTAAGACCTGTCCAGATATTTATTTGCAACATACCGTTTGCTTGATTAGCCCAAACCGGAAAGTTATCTGCATATGTCGGGAACTTTTTTTGCAGTGCCGCTACAACTTCTTCATCATAAAAATAAAGTATTGTACCTGCTGCAGCCTTAAATCCGTCGATTTTTTCACGAGGGAACCTTGCCCTCAAAAAGTATCAAATATTCTATCCCAAAGCTCATCCTGTTTCTTATCCATAACTGCAAGTACACGAGCACTCTTCATATTAAAGGCATCAGGTATCAGTTCGGTGATCTCTTCAATGACCTTTTTAACTTCGAATTTGATACCGGAAGTGTTTTTGTTTAGATTATAGTAAGTCCTTCTTTGTTTTTAAATTATCTATAAGTTTCATAAAATCTCCAATCTATTCCTATATAATAAATATGTATGCAATATGGAATGTCTGATTATTATAGTCTATTTTTTTAAATTATTTTAAAGTAAGATACTTTTAATATATAAAACCGGGTTTTTATTTTCGGTTTGTGATACAATATAGTTGTTACCATATATGTTGTTTGCATGGAATAAAGGAGGGAAGTATGGAGTTTATAAAAAGGCATAGAAGGTTTCTTATAAATACACTTATCTATATCATTTCTTTTGTTGTAATTGTTATTCCTATGGATATGTGGATATATAAGGGATTAAACCTTTATAGGCTGGGAAAAAGCGCGGTTTATGTTTTTGGAATATGGTTTGGCGTATCTGCAATAATTGCCGCTATAAATTATTATGAAAAATAAGGATAATAAAATGAAGGCGAAGATTTTTATGTTTTAACTGACAACTCAAGAAGTTGAGGAACTTTCAAGGTGCAAAAATTTCACCTTGAACAGAGGCACCGGACGATGGAGTAATATTGAGTACAATCCTTGTGCCTTTTACTGAACAGGGATTTATATGCTTATTACTGTATTAAAGGGTGACCTTGCATTAAGGCAAAGTGGAGCTTTTAGTTCGTACTTTTTAAACAAATAAAAGACTACATTGTAGAAAATCAAGAAATGTATAACAAGCTAACATGCGTAAAATTGACAAGTTCATTTATCTGAACATATAAAAGCTTATATTAGAAAAACATGTAATTTAATTAGGGAGGACTTTGATGGAAAAATTTGGAGAATAAAAAAATATACAGATTTAGAAAAATTTTTAGGATTCTTGGGATTGTTAGGTTTTTTTAGGATTTTTAGGATTTGTATTTGATTATGTAGCATTTTTTTCATTTTTTTAGTTTTTATTGTTTTTCATTTTTTTGTGAATGATACGCAGAGTATTAAGAATAAAGATGACAAAAGACATACTTTTATACAGAGGTATATTGGCAGTTATATTTACAGCCAATATACTTATAACTAACAGTGGATATATCCATGATAAATACTCGGCTATGACTATTTTAATCAACGTAGCTTTTGCTATAGCCCTAATAGTGGATACTATTATTGGAAGAAGTTAAATGTAGTTGAAGTTGAGTTAGTGTTTATTGAGTTTGTGCTTATACAATAAAACACCGGCATGTCCGGTGTTTTATTGTTTTTAGCTCAGAGCCACATCCAGTGCCATCATCACTGTAAATCCGAAGGCAAATAATATAACTCCTATATTTGAATGTTCTCCTTCACTCATTTCAGGGATAAGTTCCTCTACTACAACATACATCATAGCTCCTGCCGCAAAGCTTAGAAGATATGGCATCACGGGGATAAAAATATGTGATGCTCCAAGCATTATCAGGGCTGCTATAGGTTCTACCGCACCTGAGAGAATACCGTAGAATAATGCTTTCATTTTGCTCTGTCCTTCCGCATGAAGGGGCATGGATATTATGGCACCCTCAGGGAAGTTTTGAATAGCGATACCAAGAGAGAGTGCGAGAGCGGCTCCTGCAGATATACCTATAGTTCCGTTTAAAAATCCTGCATATACTATACTGACTGCCATTCCCTCAGGTATGTTGTGAAGAGTAACTGCAAGTACCATCATAGTTGTTCTTGCAAGCTTGCTTTTTCTACCTTCAGCCTTATTTGCATACATATGTAAATGAGGAATTATATGGTCAAGACTCAGTAAGAATAAGGTTCCGAGCCAAAAGCCTACAAATGCCGGAAGAAAGCTGAGCCTGCCTGCACCGGATTCTTCCATCTGTTCAATAGCCGGTATGATAAGACTCCAGACTGATGCGGCCACCATAACACCTGCTGCAAAGCCTGTCAGTGCTCTTTGGACACTTCTGCTCAGTACGTTTTTCATAAAAAGTACACCGGCCGCACCTAATGATGTACCTACAAAAGGAATAAAAATTCCTTGTATTGCTTCATATAACATAAATACACCTCCTATATTAGATTTATATAAATTTGATTGTACACTATCAATATATACATATGATAACATTTATAAATACAAATGGCAATATATAAAACTTAAAAGAATGTACTTACTATATAAATGTTTTATAATAACTTATCTCACTTGAAATACTAAATCCCAAGTCTTTGTATATTTTATATGCAGGTGTATTTTTCCAAAAGCAGCTGCAAATGAATTTTTGTTTTTCCTATATTCTTTAAAAAAATAAAAGGATTGCTCTCATAGAAAGTTTTCCAAGTCCTTTGTTTTGATACTCCTCATATATATTAAAACTGTGGAAATAAATATCACCTACATCAAAGTTAAAAGTATAAAAACTGAATGATCCTATTTCTTCATCCTTATAATAAATATAGAAAAATGTCATCATCTTCCTCATAAATGTCGATATCAGGTATCTCATCGCCGAATATGTGGATAAGTCAAGTTCCATCATAGTTTCCGTACATTCATAGTCAAATGAAAGCTTTTTTGCACATTCAAGTGCAGGTGAATAGTTTCTTTCACATATAAAAAGAAAGCTCTGTACCGGCTTTTTAAATCATCATAAAGGTAGTTTAAACAGAGCTTTGAAAATAACCTTTTTCTGTTAGCTGCATCTGTAAAAGCTATTATCTCATAAATATTATTATCTATTTCAAATAAAGCCGAAAACAGACATAAGATTTTTAGCTTTTCATAACAGAGATAATATACACATCTTTCATCACTGAAAATCAAAATAAAGCGGAAGATGATGCTCCTTATCCTGGGCTTCAACTATGGAATTTATTTGATTTATCATATCTTCTGATAAATCTCTCGTTTTTATTATATTCATGGCAATCTCCAAGCGTGCATTTATTGAAATAATACGGGTATATGTGTTATACTTTTAAAAACATAATTATGCCCAAAGGGCTCTTAGGAGAAAATATGATTGCAAAACTTATTGAAAAAATCAAGCAAACAAATGCCCCTATATGTGTAGGTTTAGATCCGCTTATTTCACATATACCGGATTATATACTAGATGAGAAGATAAAGAAATATGGAAAAACTACAAAGGCTATAGGAGAAGCTTTCTTTGAGTTCAACAAAGAGATAATTGACAAGACCTATGATCTTATTCCTTCAGTAAAACCTCAGATAGCTATGTATGAGGAGTTTCGGTATAGAGGGAATGATTGCTTACCAAAAAACAGTCGAGTATGCCAAGGAAAAGGGGTTTACTGGTTATCGGTGATGCAAAAAGAGGAGATATAGGTTCAACTTCACTTGCTTATGCAAAGGCACATATCGGAGTAAGTGATGTATTGGGCGAAAAAATAGTAGGATTTGATACGGATTTTGTAACTGTAAATCCATATCTCGGTACAGACGGTGTGAAGCCTTTTATAGATGTATGTAACAGTGAGGATAAGGGTATATTTGTACTTGTAAAGACTTCAAATCCTTCAAGTGGTGAATTCCAGGATCAGCTGATAGACGGAACACCTCTTTATGAACTTGTAGCAAAGAAGACCTGTGAATGGGGTGCTATGAGCATGGACGGAGATTATTCAAATGTAGGCGCCGTAGTGGGTGCAACATATCCTAAGATGAGTGCAATACTTAGAGAAAAGATGCCGAATACTTTCTTCCTTGTTCCGGGATACGGTGCACAGGGTCGGAACAGCCGAGGATTTAAAGCCATGCTTTAATAAAGACGGACTTAGGTGCCGTAGTAAACTCTTCAAGAGGAATCATAGCCGCATATAAGCAGGAAAAGTATTCTTCACTTGAGTTTGGAGATGCGGCAAGAGCGGCTGTAAAGGATATGATAGTAGATATAAACAGAGTTTTATAAAGAGAAGTGAAATGACAAAGATAATGGATAATGGGAAGGTACTTTCCCAGGATGAACTGAGTAAAGATATTTATTCGATTTGGATAAAGACAGATATAGCAAAGACCACAAAGCCGGGACAATTTGTAAATGTATATACAAAGGACCCTTCAAAGCTTTTACCAAGACCAATAAGTATATGTGAGGTGGGCAAAGACTCTATAAGACTTGTGTACAGAGTTACAGGTGAAAATGCCGGAACAAAGGAATTTTCAAACTTAAAAACCGGAGATGATATCAAAGTTTTGGGGCCTCTTGGAAACGGTTTCCCTACAGATTCCAAGTCTACTATCCTTATAGGAGGAGGTATAGGAATACCCCCTATGCTTGAAACCGCAAAGCAGACAGAGGGTGAAAAGATAATTGTACTGGGATTTAGAAACAGTGATACTTTCCTTGCAAATGAACTTGAAAGCTACGGAAAAGTATATATTGCCAGTGAAGACGGAAGTATAGGCACAAAGGGTAATGTACTTGATGCAATAAGAGAAAATAACCTGAGTGCAAAAAGGATTCTTGCCTGCGGACCTACTCCGATGCTTAGAGCCATAAAAAGATATGCCGCTGAAAACAATATAGAATGTTTCCTTTCATTGGAAGAGAAGATGGCATGCGGAATAGGTGCATGTCTTGCTTGTACATGTAAGTCAAGTGATATTGACAGCCACTCCAAGGTGAAAAATAAAAGAGTTTGTACTGAAGGGCCGGTATTTCAATGCTTCGGAGGTGGAACTATGATAAATACAAAAGTAAAGATTGCAGGAGTGGAGTTTAAAAATCCTGTGACGGTTGCAAGCGGAACCTTCGGACATGGTGAAGAGTTTGCAGACCTTGTGGATATCAACAGACTCGGTGCGGTGACTACAAAGGGTGTTGCAAATATCCCATGGGAGGGAAATCCTACACCCAGAATTGCGGAAGTCTATGGCGGTATGTTAAATGCTATCGGCCTTCAAAACCCCGGAGTTGATACATTTATTGAAAGAGATTTGAAATTCCTTAAAGAAAAGGATACAAAGATAATAGTAAATGTCTGCGGAAGAAGTGTTGAGGACTATATTGAAACCGTTGAAAGACTCTCAGATGAGGATGTGGATATGTTTGAAATCAATATATCCTGTCCGAATGTATCACATGGTGGAATTGCTTTCGGTACAAATATTGAGAGCGTAAGTGAGATCACAAAGCAGATGAAGGCCCATTCAAAGAAGCCTATTATCATGAAGCTTTCACCGAATGTTACAGATATTACCGAGATTGCAAGGGCAGCCGAGGCTGCAGGAAGCGATGCGCTTTCACTTATAAATACAATCACCGGTATGAAGATAGATATCAATAAGAGATGCTTTTGCAATAGCAAATAAGACAGGCGGAATGTCAGGACCTGCCATTAAGCCGATTGCTCTCAGAATGGTATATCAGGTGGCAAATGCTGTTAAGATACCTATAATAGGTATGGGAGGTATATCTACTTTTGAGGATGCCATAGAATTTATGCTTGCAGGTGCCACAATGGTAAGTGTCGGAACCGCAAATTTTATAAATCCCAATGCAAGTATTGAGATAGCTGAAGGTATTGAGAAATATATTGAAAATAACGGATTTAAAGATGTAAACGAGATTATAGGTTTGGTAAAATAAACCTTTGAATGGAGAATTTATGGAAAACTACAAAAAAGAATTTATTGATTTTATGATAGAATGTGAAGTTTTAAAGTTCGGTGACTTTGTGACAAAGAGCGGAAGAAAGACTCCGTTCTTTGTTAATACGGGATTTTTACAGAAGCGGAGCACAGCTTAGTAAGCTCGGAAAAGTATTACGCAAAGGCTATAAGAGGTGCTTTCGGTGATAATTTCGATATTCTTTTCGGACCTGCATACAAGGGTATTCCTCTCAGTGTTGCAACATCAATGGCACTCAGCGAAGAGAGAGTGGATGTAAAATACTGTTCAAACAGAAAAGAAGTAAAAGATCATGGAGATACAGGCATTTTACTCGGTTCACCTATTAAAGACGGGGATAAAATCGTTATAATCGAGGATGTGACCACAGCGGGAACATCTATCGAGGAGACTTTGCCTATTATTAAGGCACAGGGAAATGTAGATGTACTCGGTCTTGTAGTAAGTGTGGACAGATGTGAAAGAGGACAGGGTGAGAAGTCCGCACTTGTGGAGATAAGTGAAAAATACGGTATTAAAGACTACAGCCATCGTTACAATGAATGAAGTTGTAGAGTATCTTTATAATAAAGAAGTGGGCGGAAGAATTATCATAGATGATAAATTAAAGGCCGCCATAGATGATTACTACAAGATTTACGGAGTAAAATAAAATCCGGCGGAGGAAAGATGGAAAAGACATATAAACTTATGAAATTCTGTGGTGGAGCAGGGATTGCTATCGGTGTGATAATGATAGTTGTAGGTGTTGCTACAGGTGTTATGTCCATTGTAAACGGAGCTAGACTGCTGGCAGGAAAGAAACATATAGAGTTTTAATATGAATAAACTTGGCACTAAGTTTAGATTCATAGGGATGATTTTTTTATAATATATCTTTTGGTATTATGTTATTTTCTCTTTTTGCCGAGGCATTTGGAAGAGGAATATCTTTTGAAGCTACATGGTTACAATACCACGCCTTTCTTTGAGATAAGAAGATATATTGATAATTTTGATAAACTTGGTATGATAACGGTGATGAATCTGGGGGCAATGTACTCGCTTTCATGCCCTTCGGATTTTTTTCAGACCGATAATCGGCAGAAGAAAAAAATGCATTTTTTTCAGGACTTTGATTCAGGGATGTCTGTTTTCACTTATGGTGGAAGTTATACAGCTTTTGACCAATGTAGGAAGCTTTGATGTGGACGATATTATACTTAATACATTGGGAGTCTTTTCTGGGATATTATTTTTTTATTCTGTTTAAACTTATCATATGGAGACGGGAATGAGTTTTTTTAAAAAAAGAGAATAGGAATTCCTTTTTAGAAGAGAAGAAAATATTTTGGACTCCGACATATTTTTATCGGCAGAGGACAAGGTCAAGTTTGCTACAAGTAGAAAAGATATGGTCGACTATATGAGACGACCTTTTGCAAAGGATGCAAAATTTGCATTGTTTATGGATATAGTTGCCGTGGTACTGCTTGTTTTTGCAGTAAGAAAAGTGATAGAAAAATCAGGGTGCACCAAGTACCCAGGTATCGGCCTTTTGCACTTTGTTCATTTCTGTTTGCGGCGGCGGGATTTTTATTATTCGCTGAAATCTTTTAAACAGGGAACGGCCAGGAAATCACTTTCGGTGATTACTACAATAATTGGAGGAGTTTTATTTTTACTATGGTTTATGATATTTATTCTTGGGATAGCAGGCTGATAGTAGAGAGAATAAATTTGGCAATGGAGAGAATTTCTCAGATAAAAATCTGAGAAAGATATCAGATTTGGTGAATTTTTCTTGAAACTCTCAAGCTTTTTTTGGAACAGGTAAATGATTTGAGAATAAAAAGAGATACCGGAGAGTTTGAAAAGCAAAGCTTTTGAAGAACTTAATATATCTCAAAATGAACTTTTTATGATTTAAAAGAGGAAAAACTATGATAAATCCGTATACAATCCGGATGTATTGGAGAAACTGTGTGACAAGGAGTTTGTGTCACCGCTTTTAAGCCTTTCTTTTGAGGTGAGGGCTGCACTTATAACAGTATTTGAGGGAGACCTTGAAGGATTTGTCAATATTTTGGAACTGTTTTTTTACAGGTATACGGTATATGCCTTGAGGGAGGAGATGCCAAGGAAGTCTCCTGAGGCTGTTTATTGGTACGCTTCAGACTACCTTGATATAACAGCAAGAAAAAGATAATAGAAAGCTTCACTACTTCCAACAGATTTTTTTATAATATAATTATGAATGATGATCTGTCCGATCTGAGATATCTTTTTAAATTCGGAGAATACATCGGTGAAAACGAGATAAAAACTGCAAAAATACCTTAATTCACTTGATATGGAGACTGTCAGACTGTGTGCAAAAACTTTTGTGGACGGATATAGGGACGGTTTTATTGCAATGCAAAAGGATATATCAAAGAGAAGTATTGTATCTTTGATATATCGCATCGGATTTGAGAGAATCGTAAAAGAAGCCGTTATACTCTTTGAAGATATGGGCTTTGAGGTGGTGCTTGACAGAAAGCCTTACAGACTTGCCGATATGTCACATATCAGAAATCGAGGTATCTCCAGTGGCGGTGTAAACAGACAGTTTGAGTACGACCACAAGTATGATATGAATATCTTTACAAAGAAGGCATATCTTGACAGAAAATATGAGATAAGCAAGCAGACATTTGAAGAGATAAAGGAAAATATGGCACTCTACGGTGGTCCTGCATTGATGGATGCATTCGGTGACACTGAATTTTTGCCTGTAAAGAAAACTTCTGCAAATTCATTTGTTGAAAAGCAGAATAATTTGATGAACAATTACAGAAATGATATGATGCTTTTACAGGATGAGTATATAGATACTTCAGGTACCGCATTCTGTATTATTGCATGGCCTCTTCCAAGTATTGCAAAGGAGCCGGAGGTTTATTCAAATATATTTGATGATATTATCAGAATAAATACTTTGGATGCCGGAAAATATAAAGAAGCGCAGCAAAAAATTATAGATGCCCTTGATAAAGCCGACACTGTAAGAGTTATCGGAGGTAAGGACAATAAGACGGATCTTACTATAAAACTTCATGAGTTAAAGGATCCTTCCAAGGAGACAAATTTTGAAAACTGTGGAGCGGATGTAAATATACCGGTTGGAGAGGTGTTTACATCTCCTGTACTTGAAGGAACAAACGGTACACTTTTTGTTAAGGATGTTTTTTTGGCAGGATATCATTTAAAGAATCTTTGCATAACTGTAAAAAACGGTATGATAGAGGATTATATCTGTGAGAACTTTGAGACAAGGGATGACAACAGAAGAATGGTTGAAGATTCCATCTTAAAGGGACATAAGTCTTTACCTATGGGCGAGTTTGCCATAGGTACAAATGTGGTGGCTTATAATGTGGCAAAGAAGTATGACATTTTTGAAAAAATGCCTATTTTGATTGCTGAAAAAATGGGTCCTCATTTTGCGTTCGGAGATACATGCTATTCACATGATGAAGAAAATGTTTCTTACAATCCTGACGGCAAGGCTATTATTGCCAGAGATAATGAATGCTCTATAAAGAGAAAGACAGATATCAAGAGCGCATATTTTAATTGTCACACAGACATTACAATCCCTTTGGTTGAGCTTGGGGATATCTATACAAATGAACCTGACGGTACAAATACTTATATCATCAAAGACGGCAGATTTGTGCTTGAAGGCAGTGAAATATTGAACGAATAAAGAAATCCATAGGCTTTGTTTTACAAATTATTTTGTAAAACAAAAGCCTATGGTTGGTTATACAATAATATTATTTTTCACAATGGAGGTAAGTATGGTTGAGGTTGCTATAGTTATGGGAAGCGATTCGGATTTGAATGTTATGAGAGCCGCCGGAGATTTCCTAAAAGAGATGGGTGTGGAATATGAATATAATATCATTTCAGCACACAGAGAGCCCGACATTTTTCTTTGCATGGGCAAGAGAGTTTAAAGAAAAGAGGGATAAAGACGGTAATAGCAGGTGCGGGAAAGGCGGCGCATCTTCCGGGAATGTGTGCGGCACTCACACCGCTTCCTGTAATAGGTGTACCGATAAAGACTTCGGATCTTGGCGGTGTGGATTCACTATACTCTATAGTTCAAATGCCGGGAGGAATCCCCGTAGCAACCGTAGCGATAAACGGAGCAAAAAATGCGGGAATACTTGCAACAAAGATACTTGCCTTAAACAATGAAGAGCTTTTTGATAAACTTGAAAAATTCAGTGACAGCATGGCTAAAGAGGTGGAAGCCAAGGATAAAAGATTAAAAGATGTGGGAGTTGATACTTTTTTGAAAGGCTGATTCCTATAATTTCAGTTCTTTCTTCTTTGTATAGTTGTTTTTGTTTTGTATATTGGAGGTAATATGGATTACAAGAGTGCCGGCGTGGATATTGAAGCAGGTTATAAGGCGGTTGAGTTGATGAAGCAGCATGTAAAGGCTACTATGAGACCGGAAGTCCTTGGAGGACTGGGAGGTTTTTCAGGTGCATTTTCTTTAAGTAAGATAAAGAATATGAAAGAGCCTGTTCTTTTATCCGGAACTGACGGAGTCGGAACAAAGCTTAAACTGGCCTTTTTAACGGATAAGCATGACAGTATAGGTATTGACTGTGTAGCTATGTGTGTGAATGATGTGGCCTGTGCAGGCGGTGAACCGCTGTTTTTCCTTGATTATATAGCCTGTGGAAAAAACGATCCCGAAAAAATAGCAACTATTGTAAAAGGTGTTGCGGACGGATGTATACAGTCGGGAGCAGCACTTATAGGTGGTGAAACTGCAGAAATGCCGGGATTTTACCCTGTAGACGAATACGATTTGGCAGGCTTTTGTGTGGGTGTTGCCGACAAATGCGATCTTATTGACGGAAAAGATTTAAAGGCAGGAGATGCTTTGATTGGTATTGCTTCAAGCGGTGTACATTCAAACGGATTTTCTTTGGTAAGAAAAGTTTTTGATATGACAAAGGAAGCCTTGGATACCTACTATGATGAACTTGGGAAAACTTTGGGAGAAGCACTTTTGGCACCTACAAAAATATATGTGAAGGCACTTAAAGCTGTAAGAGATAAAAACATAAAGATAAAAGCCTGCTCACATATTACAGGTGGAGGATTCTATGAAAATATTCCGAGAATGCTTATTGAAGATACTAAAGCTGTGGTAAGAAAAGACTCCTATGAAATACCGGCAATATTCAAACTTATGGCAAAGACAGGTGATATCAAAGAAGAGATGATGTACAATACCTTCAATATGGGACTCGGAATGGTGATAGCCGTTGATAAGTCTGATGTATCAAAAACGCTTGAAGCACTGAAGGCTTTGGGAGAGTCGGCATATGAAATCGGATATATAGAAAAAGGAACAAAGGGAATAGAGCTTATATAAAGGAGCAACTATGTTTGATATTGTATGTCTGGTTTCGGGAGGCGGAACCAATCTTGCCGCAATTATAAAAGCAATAGAAGAAAAACGGATAAAAAATGTAAGAATAAAAGCCGTTATATCAAATAACAGTGATGCATATGCCTTGAAGAGCAAAAAAATGCAGGAATAGATGCAAAATGTATCTCACCTAAAAACCTTTTTCAAACAGAGATGAGTTTAATAAGGCATTACTTGATGAACTGAAAAGTCTTAATCCCGATTTGATAGTACTGGCAGGCTTTTTGGTAAATATATCGGAGGATATAGTAAAAGCTTTTTGAAAAATAAGATAATAAATATTCATCCTTCATGATTCCGAGCTTTTTTTGCGGTAAAGGCTACTATGGATTGAAAGTTCATGAGGCTGCATTAAAAAGAGGGGTTAAGGTAACGGGAGCCACAGTACATTTTGTAGATGCCGGAATAGATACAGGCAGGATAATACTTCAAAAAGCTGTGAATATTCACCCGGGAGATGATGCAAAGTCCTTGCAAAAAAGAGTAATGGAAGAGGCTGAATGGATTATTTTACCTGAAGCTATTGAAAAAATTGCAAATGGAGAGAGCTTATGAAGATTTTAGTAGTAGGTGGAGGCGGCAGAGAGCATGCCATAGTTAAGAAATTATCCGAGAGCAAAAAAAGACCGGAAATTTATGTGGCTCCGGGTAATGCAGGTACGGAAGATATTGCAACAAATGTAGCAATATCGGTTATGGATTTTAAAGCTCTGACAGACTTTGCAAAGAAAGAAAAAATAGATTTAACGATTATCGGAATGGATGATCCGCTTGTAAAAGGTATAGTGGATTGCTTTGAAGCCGAAGGACTTAGAGTATTCGGACCGAGGAAAAATGCCGCCATACTTGAAGGTTCAAAGGCTTTCGCAAAAGACCTTATGAAAAAGTATGATATTCCTACAGCCGGATATGAAAACTTCAGTGACCCGAAAGAGGCCATGAAGTATCTTGAAAATGTCAAATACCCTATAGTACTTAAGGCTGACGGTTTGGCACTTGGAAAGGGTGTGCTGATTTGTAAGAATAAGAGTGAGGCGATATCGGGAATAGAGGAGCTGATGACCAAAAAATCCTTTGGAGATGCCGGAAATACTATTGTTATAGAAGAATTCTTAGAGGGAAGAGAAGTCAGCGTACTGTCTTTTGTTGACGGAAAGCACTATGCACTTATGACTTCGGCACAGGATCATAAAAGAGCCAAGGACGGTGATGAGGGACTTAATACCGGAGGTATGGGAACTTTCAGTCCAAGTCCTTTTTATACTGAAGAAATAGATAAGTATTGTAAGGAACATATTTATCAAAAAACTGTGGATGCTATGAGAGCCGAGGGCAGAGAGTTTAAAGGTATAATTTTCTATGGACTGATGCTTACAGATAAAGGGGTGAAGGTACTTGAGTACAATGCAAGATTCGGAGACCCTGAAACTCAGGTAGTACTTCCTAGAATGGAAAATGATATCATAGATGTTTTTGAAGCCTGTATTGACGGAACTTTGGATAAAATCGAGCTTATATTTGAGAACAATGCCGCGGTTTGTGTGGTACTGGCAAGTAAAGGCTATCCGCTTGAATATGAAAAGGGAAAGAAGATAAGCGGATTTGAAAATTTTAAGGATAGAGACGATTTATACTGCTTCCATGCAGGTACAAAAAGGGACGGAGCGGATATAGTTACAAACGGAGGCAGAGTCCTTGGAATTACCGCCAAGGCAGCCACGCTAAAAGATGCAAGAAAAAAGGCTTATGAAGCAACAAAACTTGTGGATTTTGAAAACAAGTATATGAGAAATGATATCGGTATAAGTATACTTGACAACGATTGACACAGTAGTTCGTATTTGTTAGACTAATGAGAAAAAAGTAATAGAAACTGCATTGAATCGCAGAGGCGTTCAATGTGTATCCGGCAAAAAAAGGAGAAAAGCCATGGCAAGGATCATAGGTGAAGGCATCACATTTGATGATGTACTATTGCAACCGGCATATTCAGAAGTTATAGGAAATCAAATTGATATTTCTACATATTTAACAAAGAATATTAAATTAAATATTCCCTTTGATGAGTGCAGGAATGGATACTGTTACAGAACATAGAATGGCTATAGCTATGGCCAGACAGGGCGGAATCGGAATTATTCATAAAAATATGAGTATTGAAGAGCAGGCACAGGAAGTTGATAAGGTAAAGAGATCGGAAAACGGAGTTATTACAGATCCTTTCTATCTTTCACCAAAGCATACACTTTCAGATGCCAATGAGCTGATGGCAAAGTATAGAATCTCAGGGGTTCCGATAACGGAAGGGAAAAAGCTTGTAGGTATTATTACAAACCGAGATTTGAAATTTGAAGAGGATTATACAAAGAAAATATCCGAGTGTATGACAAGAGAGAATCTGGTTACGGCACTTGAAGGTACTACTTTGGATGAGGCCAAGAAGATATTGGCACGTGCCCGTGTGGAGAAGCTTCCAATAGTGGATGAGGAAGGTAATTTAAAAGGGCTGATTACAATAAAAGATATAGAAAAGCAGATAAAGTATCCTAATTCAGCAAAGGATTCTCAAGGAAGACTGCTTTGCGGAGCCGCACTTGGAATTACAGGAAATGTACTTGAAAGATGTGAAGCCCTTGTAAATGCAAAGGTGGATGTTGTTGTACTTGATTCGGCACATGGACATTCCAAAAACGTAATTGACTGTATAAAGGCAATTAAGGAAAAATATCCGGATCTACCTGTTATAGCCGGAAATGTGGCAACAGGTGAGGCTACAAAAACACTTATTGAAGCAGGGGCGGACTGTGTAAAGGTCGGCATAGGACCGGGGTCTATATGTACCACAAGAGTTGTTGCAGGTATAGGTGTACCGCAAATCAGTGCAATAATGAATTGCTATGCTGTGGCAAAGGAGTATAATATACCTATAATAGCAGATGGAGGAATAAAATTTTCAGGTGATATTACAAAGGCATTGGCAGCAGGTGGAAATGTATGTATGATGGGTTCACTTTTTGCGGGATGTGATGAATCACCGGGAGACTTTGAATTATATCAGGGCAGAAAATATAAAGTTTATCGTGGTATGGGATCTCTTGCTGCTATGGAAAAAGGCAGTAAGGACAGATATTTCCAGACAGATGCAAAAAAACTTGTACCTGAGGGAGTAGAAGGAAGAGTGGCATATAAGGGACTGGTGGAAGATACCGTATTCCAGCTGCTTGGAGGACTCAGATCGGGTATGGGATATTGTGGAGCGAAGGATATAAAGACTCTTCAGGAAACTTCGGAATTTATAAAGATAAGTGCCGCATCCTTAAAAGAGAGTCATCCTCATGATATCCATATAACAAAAGAAGCACCGAATTATTCATCGGAAGATAACTAAAAAATAAACATAAGGGGGATACAAGATGAATGCAACATTAGTGGTTATGGCGGCCGGTATCGGCTCAAGATTTGGCGGAGGCATAAAGCAGTTGGCACCTGTAGGGGCCAAACGGTGAGATTATTATGGATTATTCCATATATGATGCAAAGGAAGCCGGATTTAATAAAGTTGTATTTATAATCCGTCACGATTTGGAGAAGGATTTTAAAGAAATCATCGGAGACAGAGTAAAGAAATATATAGATGTGGATTATGCTTTTCAGGATCTTAATGATTTGCCGGAAGGATTTGAATGTCCGAAAGAAAGAAGCAAGCCATGGGGAACCGGACAGGCATTGCTTTCTGTAAAAGGCATTGTAAATGAACCTTTTGTAGTAATAAATGCGGATGATTATTACGGAAAAGAAGGCTTTAAAGTAATATATGACTACATGGCAAATAAGATGGACAAAAACAGCGAAAAGCTCGATCTGTGTATGGCAGGCTTTGTACTTAAGAATACTCTTTCGGACAATGGCGGAGTTACAAGAGGAGTATGTAAGGTCGATGCAAACAACAAGCTCGCCGATGTAACTGAGACCTTTGAGATTGAAGTAAAAGACGGGGTATTAAATGCTGTAGATGAAAACGGTAATAAAAGAGATGTAAATCTTGATGATATCGTTTCCATGAATATGTGGGGACTCACACCGGAATTTCTTGATATTTTGGAAGAAGGTTTTCCGAAGTTCCTTGGCAGCATGACAAATGAGTTGAAAAATGAGTACTTATTGCCTTCAGTAATAGATGAAGCAATCAAGTCAGACAAAATAAGTGTGGAAGTATTAAAGAGCCATGACAAGTGGTTCGGAGTAACATATAAGGAAGATAAGGAGATTGTTGTTAATTCAATAAGAGCCTTAGTAGACAAGGGAGTTTATCCTGAGAAAATTTTTGATTAAGAGGAATTTATGACAAAGCTTAGAACATTGATAATGGGACATAAGAACCCGGATACGGATTCAATCTGTGCGGCTATAGGTTATGCCGATCTAAAGTCAAAAACTGAAGAGGGGGAGTTTTCACCAAGGCGTGCCGGCGAAATCAATGAGGAAACCAAATTCGTATTGAATTACTTCAAGGTTAAACCGCCTAAGCTTACTGAAAGTGTGAAAACTCAAGTAAAAGATGTTGAGATAAAGCATACAAAGGGCGTTGATAAGAATATATCATTTAAAAAAGCCTGGGCACTTATGCAGGAACTAGATGTGGTGACTTTGCCTGCAGTAAACAGTGACGGTGACCTTGAGGGAATAATATCAGTCAGCGATATTGCAAATTCATATATGAATATATATGACAGCAGAATACTTGCAAAAGCAAATACAAGATATTCAAATATTATAGAAACCATTGAAGGAACTTTGGTAGTCGGTGATGACAAGGCCTATTTTAATTCGGGTAAAGTAGTTGTTGCGGCAGCAAATCCGGATATGATGGAATACTATATAGAAAAGGATGATCTTGTAATACTTGGAAACAGATATGAGATGCAGCTTTGCGCCATTGAGATGGGTGCGGCCTGTATTATAGTTTGTGAGGGTGCCGGTGCATCCATGACTATAAAGAAGCTTGCAAAGGATCATGGAACCACTATAATTACTACGGCCTATGATACATTTACCGTAGCAAGACTTATAAATCAGTCAATGCCTATAAATTACTTTATGAAAACCGAGAATCTTATAACATTTGAAAATGAAGATTATCTGGATGAAATAAAGGAAGTAATGGCGACTGTAAGACATAGAGACTTCCCTATACTTGATAAAAACGGAAAATATCTCGGAATGTTTTCAAGAAGAAACCTTCTCGGTGCCAAGGGCAAGAGAGTAATTATGGTGGATCATAATGAAAAGAGTCAGGCGGTGGACGGTATAGAGCATGCAAATGTGCTTGAAATAATAGACCATCACAGACTGGGTACCGTGGAGACTATAGGGCCTGTTTATTTCAGAAATCAGCCTCTCGGATGTACATCTACAATTATTTATCAGATGTATCATGAAAAGGGAGTGGAGATTCCAAAACAGATTGCAGGGCTTCTTTGTTCCGCTATTATATCCGATACTTTGCTTTTCAGATCACCTACATGTACGGAAGTTGATAAGGCTGCAGGCCTTGACCTTGCAAGAATTGCAGGTATTGATATAGAAAAGTATGCAAATCAGATGTTTGCATCGGCAAGCAATCTTACAGGTAAGACCGATGAGCAGATTTTCCATCAGGATTATAAGACATTTGCACTTGGAAAAATTAATATAGGAATAGGACAGATCAGTTCCTTGAATGAGGAAGAGTTAAGAGATATTGAAAACAGACTCCTTCCATTCCTTGTAAAGCTTCATGAAAGCAGCACAGAGGATATGATGTTCTTTATGCTTACCAATATATTGGAGCAGTCAACAAGACTTATATGTGTCGGTCCGGGTGCGATGGCTCTTGTAATGAAGTCATTCAGAATCGAAGAAGGTGTTTACGAGATAAATGATTCAGGTGTAATAGAGCTTGCTTCGGTGGTATCAAGGAAAAAACAGCTTGTACCGAGTCTTGTAATAGGAATACAGATGTAGGAGAGATATGGGGAAAAAAACTAATATTACATTAATCGGTATGCCTGCATCAGGTAAGTCTTCAGTCGGCGTGGTTTTGGCCAAGCGACTGGGTAAAAAGTTTGTAGACACCGATATTGTTATTCAGGAAAAATACGGAAAGCTCTTAAAAGAACTTATAGAAGAGCATGGTGATGAAGGTTTCAGAGAAATTGAGGATGAGGTAAATGCCGGACTGGATTTAGACAATTGTATCATATCGCCGGGAGGCAGTGTGGTATATGGTGAAAATGCCATGCGGCATTTAAAAGAAATCAGTGTAATTATATATCTGGAACTTTCATACACTGCAATAAAGTCAAGACTTGGCGACTTAAGAGAGCGAGGAATTACTTTAAAAAGAAGGACAAAGTTTAAAAGGATCTTTACCTTGAAAGAGTTCCGCTTTATGAAAAGTATGCGGATATTACTGTCAATGAGATGAAAAAATCATTGGCAAAGACTATTGATGAAATCTGTGAGAGATTGGGTGAGAAGCCGAAAAAGAGAAGAAACTTCAAGAGTAAGAGAGTTCCTTTTGCTACTAAAGATAAGCAGGAAAAAATCCGTCACATAAGAGCGGTACGGCTAAGAGTATCAAAGATAAAATTATCAAAGACAAGAACTCTAAAGACAAGAACTTTAAAGATAAGAACTTTAAAGACAGATTCAGTAGAGAAAAATCCGATATAGCGAATAACAATAAAGCTAAAAGCAAACAATATTCAAAGAAAAAAATATAAAGAAACACTTTTAAGAAAAAAATGAGAATTGATTTTAAACCCGAAATATGCTATACCCCGTACCGGTGGTAATGGTAAGTTGTGCAGACTCTGAAGGAAGAAGCGATATAGTTACTGTGGCGTGGACAGGTACAATATGTACCAATCCTCCCATGGTTTATATTTCTCTTAGACCAAGCAGATATTCATATGATATAATAAAAAAGTCCGGAGAATTTGTTATAAATCTTACAAATGAAAAACTGGCAAAAACAGCGGATGAATGCGGTGTAAAATCAGGCAGAGATATTGATAAATGGAAAGTATTAAAGATAGAGCAGTTGCCATCAAAGGTGGTAGCTGCTTCATCTATTAAAGAAAGTCCGGTTTGCATTGAGTGTAAAGTTGAAGATATCATTGAGCTTGGTTCACATCATATGTTTATAGCAAAAGTTGTTGCTGTAAATGTAGACGCAAAATATATGGATGAAAAAAACAAATTTGACCTGACAAAAGCTGACATGGTAGTATATAATCATGGAGAGTATATTGGACTTTCAAAGGTACTTGGTACCTTTGGTTATAGTGTAAGAAAGAAAAAAAGAAAATAAGAAAAATAAGATAAACTCGGGAGGCATCTTTTGAATAATATTAAATTTAACGATATAAAGCACATATTTTTTTGCGGTATAGGGCGGTATAAGTATGAGCGGACTTGCAAGAGTACTTTTTGAAAAGAACTTTGAAGTGAGCGGCTCGGATACAAAGGCTAATAACAGAACAAAGGATCTTGAAGACAGAGGTGTAAAGATATTTGTAGGGCAAAAAAAAGAGAATATCAGTGATGATATAGATTTGTTTGTATATACGGCTGCCATACATAAGGACAACCCTGAGTTTATTGCGGCTAAAGAAAAGAATATAAAAATGATGACCAGAGCTGAGCTTCTGGGATATGTAATGTCAAAATTTAAAGAGAGTATAGCAATAAGCGGTACACATGGAAAGACCACAACAACTTCCATGTTGTCATATATATTACTGGATACAAAGCTTGACCCTACAATCTCTGTAGGAGGTATCGTAAAGAAGATAAAAGGAAATATTTATATAGGCAAGGGTGACACATTCGTTACAGAAGCCTGCGAATATACCAACAGTTTCCTTGAGTTATATCCTACAGTAGGCGTTATATTGAATATCGAAGAGGATCATCTGGATTTCTTTAAGGATTTGAATGAGATCAGAGACTCTTTTAAGAATTTTGTAAAAAATACAAGCCCTAAGGGTTGTATAATAATAAACGATAAGATTACAAATAACAGAGAGATTACACAAGGGTATGAGGGCAATGTGGTAAGATACGGAACAGAAAACAGTGACTGCTATGCTACAAATATAAGATATGACGCTTTGGGTTATCCTACATTTGACCTTGTACATAAAGAAGAGACATATGAGGATGTAAAGCTTTGTGTAGGAGGAAACCACAATATATACAATGCCTTAGCGGCTATTTGTGTTGCCTTTGAACTTGGAGTAAGTATCGAAGATATAAGAAAAGGACTTTCGGAATTTAAGGGTGTGGACAGAAGATTTGAGGTCAAAGGAAAACTTGACGGCATCACAATAGTTGATGACTATGCACATCACCCAAGTGAGATATCGGCTACATTAAATATTGCCAAAGAGATATCCTCATGACAGACTTGTAGTGGTATTTCAGCCACATACATATACCAGAACGAAGGCGTTTTTTGATGATTTTGCCAATGTATTAAAGAATGTGGATGAGGTTATAATCGCAAAAATTTATCCTGCAAGAGAGACTGACAATCTCGGTATGAGTTCAAATCTTCTATCAAAAAGAATAAATGAACTGGGTGGAAATTCTACAAGTTTTGAGACTTTTGATGAGATAGAAAATTATCTGTTGGAGGAGCTTAGAAAGGGTGATTTACTGATTACCATGGGTGCCGGAGATATCTTAAGAGTGGGTGAGTTTTTACTCGGAAAATAATTTATAGAGATATAGTTTTAAGACAAAGGGAGAGCTATGAAGTACGAATTTTTAAAGGCAGATATAACAAGCATTGTAAGTTTGCCGTCAGAATTTATAGATAAATACATGCTAAAGGCAAACGGTGATTATATAAAGGTATACCTTTTTATGTTGAGAAATGCTGACAGACTGATAAATCCCTGAAATCATAGCCGATGCCCTTGAACTTACTATAAAGGATGTTGAAAGAGCTATAGCATACTGGTGCAAGAGCGGAGTGCTGATAGAAAAGGCTGAGAATATAGGTAAGCTTGGAAACGGCGACGACTTTGAAGAAGTTCTTATTACAAAGGGCATGCCTTCAAAAGAAGAACTTGAGGAAGCAAGACGTATTCTGGCGGCGGCAAAAGAAGTATATAAAAGAAGAGAAATGCTTGAAGCCGGTATGGGAGCGGAAGCATTAAAAGAGAATAATGTTAAATCGGAAAGCCCTGATGAAGCAAAAAACTTAGAAGAAAGCGATAGTAAAGCGACTGATTCAACTAAAGATTCTGATGTAGAAAATAATTCCGAGAGTGAAGCAAATGCTGAGATACCTGAAGAAAAACCGGAGCCGCCAAAGCTTCCTGACAGAAGTCTGGTGGATTTGACCAAGCTGAAAGGCGATGAAGATTTTCAGGAACTTGTATTCTGCGTGCAGACATATACTGAAAAGATATTTACCCCTACAGATACTGAAAAGCTCGCATATCTTTATGATGTTGTGGGTATGTCAAAGGACTTACTTGAATACATAGCGGAAGTTTCAGTGCAGAAAGGTAAAAAGAGTATAAATTATATCGAAAGAGTGGCACTTTCATTCCATGAAAAAGGCATTACTACAGTTGAGGAAGCCAAAGAAGACAATGTAAAAATATTTCAATGAAAATAAAGCAGTGTTAAAGGCATTTGGAATATATGACAGAGTTTTGGCACCGGTTGAATTAAGATTCGTTAAAAAGTGGTTTGATGAGTATGGATTCAGCACGGAGATAGTTGTTGAAGCCATCAGCAGAACAGTACTTAACACATCATCACAGAGTTTTTCATATGCCGACGGTATACTTACAAGATGGCATAATGAGAATGTACGCACACTTTCAGACATAAAAACTCAGGATGAAAAACATGATGAGAAGGTAAAGGCGGCTCTGAAAACTTCAAATACCGCTTCTGGTTCAAAGTTCAATAATTTTGAGCAGAGGAATGACAATATTGATTCCGATATGCAGGACAAGTTTTTAAATGAGCTGAACAATTTATAGTTTGGCTTAAAGGAGATGTATGGCTATAGATAATTCCTCATATAACGCAATAATGAGAGAATATGAAAATATAAGAGCAAATAACAGAGCCGCACAGGTCAGAAGAATTGAAGAGGTATATGAAAAGATACCTGAAATGAAGGAATTAAACAATTCCACAGGAAGTGTGGCTGTTTCAAGATATAAAGAAAGCTTGAAATCGGGAAATATTGTCAATAAAATGATTTAAAAACAGATATTGACAGTATAAAAATAAAAGGAAGAACTTTTGTGTGCTGCAGCTTTCCGAAAGGATTATATGGAAATAACATATGATTGCAAAAGACTGTAAGGATACAGGGTATATTGACGGAAAAAATGTCATTGCCTTCAGTTAAAGGATAAGGAAACTTCTGTATGCTCAATCAAATCTTGAAAAATATATTAAGTAAAGAAAATTTTTGAAAAATTTCTCATTTGATTATTATGATAATAAAACGATACTTCCGGGGCAGAATATGACAAATGCCGCTTATATGGAGGGTGTAAAAAGATTTTGTGAGAAATTTGCAGACAAATATTTTAAAATAAACGGAAGCAAAAATGCGGTTGATACGGCTTCTGACGAAAATGACAGAAGAAATATCATATTCAGCGGTAATACCGGTGTAGGAAAGACATATTTAAGCAATTGTATAGCCAAGGTATTACTTGACAGATATTATTCTGTAATATACCTCAGTGCAAAAGAACTTTTTGAAGCATTGGTAAAGGTTAAGATAGAAAAAAGTGAGGATCAAAAATATTTGCTTCTCATTGAAGAGGTGTATGAAAGTGATATGCTGATAATTGACGATCTGGGCACGGAACTTTCCAATCACTTTACAACTACCGAATTTTTCCATATAATAAACCGTAGGGTTAACACCGAAAAATCTACTATAATATCGACTAATCTCAGTCTGGATGAAATGAGAGATATATACAGTGAGAGAGTTACTTCAAGAATAAGAAAGAGTTTCATGTATATAAGATTGTTTGGAAATGATATTAGAGCAAAGCTGTAATGGAGGGAAAAAATGCTGTACGAAGATAAAAAAATTGATTCTATTCCTGTAGGTCCTTTGGGACTTATACCTCTTAAAGGAATGGAGGATTTTACAAAAAAAGTAAATAATTACCTTGTAGAGTGGCGTAAGGAGAGAGAAAGTGAGCATAAGGATACACTTTTATTCTCAGAGTATGAGAAAGAAGATTATATTATAAAATCAACTATCTCAAGATTCGGCTCGGGTGAGGCTAAGGGAACAATAGAGGAATCTGTAAGAGGTGATGATTTATATTTGCTTGTGGATGTATGTAATTATTCCATGACCTATTCACTGTCAGGAAAAATAAATCATATGTCACCGGATGATCATTTCCAGGATCTTAAAAGAATTATTGCGGCAATAGCGGGAAAGGCAAGAAGAATAACTGTTATAATGCCTTTCTTATATGAGAGCCGTCAGCATAAAAAGACCGGAAGAGAGTCTTTGGACTGCGCACTGGCATTACAGGAACTCACAAATATGGGTGTTGACAACATCATTACATTTGATGCGCATGATCCCGAGAGTACAAAATGCCATTCCTTTAAAGGGATTTGAGACTGTGCAGCCGATTTATCAGTATACAAAGGGACTCCTAAGACATTTCCCGGATTTACAGGTTGATTCGAATCATATGATGATTATTTCTCCTGATGAAGGCGGAATGAGAAGAGCGATATATTTTGCAAATATGCTTAAGCTTGATGTAGGTATGTTCTACAAAAGAAGAGATTATACAAAGGTGGTTGACGGAAGAAATCCGATTATAGCACATGAATTTTTGGGATCGGATGTTGAAGGTAAAGATCTTGTAATCATTGACGATATGATATCTTCAGGTGAGAGCGTTCAGGAAGTTGCTAAGGAACTTAAAAAGAGAAAGGCAAAAAGAGTCTTTGTCTGTGCCACCTTCGGACTGTTCACCAACGGCTTTGCAAAATTTGATAAATACTATGAGAACGGTATTATCGACGGTATATTTACAACAAACTTAGTGTACCAGTCACCTAATCTTTTAAGCAAACCTTATTACTACAATGTTGAGATGAGTAAGTATGTGGCTCTTATTATCGACAATTTGAACCATGATTCTACTATAAGCGGTCTTTTGACACCTACAAACAGAATCAACAATTTACTTGAAAAGGTAAAGAATAACAAATAGGATATAAGGTTTGGGTTATGAGAGTAGTTATATGTGATGATAATCCAATAGAACGAAAGAATTTGTTAGAAATCACTACACACATATCAAAGTCGGATGGCCTTGATACGGAATTTGAGGTGTTTGAGAGCGCCAAGCAGATGTTATTTGAAGTGGAAGATAAACTTGAGCTTATTGATGTAATGTTTCTGGATATAAATATGCCGGGAATTGACGGCATGGAGGCGGCATCAAAACTTCGTTCAAACGGATATATCGGAGAGATAGTATTCACCACAGTTTCAAAGAATCATATGTTGGGAGCTTTTGACGTCAGAGCCTTCAACTATATTGTGAAAGGTGAGACTGACGGTGCCAAGACGGTAAAGATAATAAAGGATGTTTTTAAAACGGCATCAGAAAAATCAAAAGAGTATATGCTCTTTACCGGCATCGGTGAATATAGGAATATCGCGATAAATGATATAAAATATTTTGAAGTTAGAGGAAAAATAATAACCGTGTACTACGGCAGTAAAAGTTTTGAGTTTATTTCAACTATAGGAAAACTTGAAAACCTGCTGTTTACAAAAGGTTTTTTAAGAGTGCATAGATCATTTTTAGTTTCATTGCAACATATAAAGAATTTCACTTATGAGGAAATCACGTTGATAGACAATACGGAAATTCCGGTGGGAAGAAAGTACTACAGTGGACTTAAGGAAGCGATGAAAGAAAATGCAATAGGGTGATTAAATGAAGAAAAAATATAAAGCAATGGGTGCTATGTCATTGGCACTGACGACCGCCTTTATATCGGTAAACGGTGTAGGTGTTCTAAAAGGCAATGCGACAACTGTCGGAGCTGCATATGTGGATGTGACAGGTATTCAAAATAACGGAGGTTTACATAGCTCAAACGCAGGGTATGTTGAAACCTCAGCCGGAATAGATGAAAGCAACTATGGAGAGTGGATAATTGAAAGAGAGCCTACATATGAGCAGGACGGGTTAAGAAAAAGAGAATATGTCTCTTCGGACGGTACATTTTATGTACAGTATGAGACTATTCCAAGGCTGACTGTACCGCCGGTGCCCTCAGATCCTAGACCGGAGCCTACAAGGCCTTCAGATTCGGGAGAGGGAACAAGACCTTCAATACCGGATAAAAATATTTCCACAAAATCCAATGCGAATAAGTCTTTTGGACATTCATCTGGAAAAAAGAAAAAGAATTGAAAATTCGGAAAGTTCAAAAAAAGGTACAAAAGCCTCTCAGAGCGGCAATGACAATTCGGACACCAAGAACTCGGCAAATAATGTAGAACCAACCGAAAGCTCCGCGCAAAAGGCTGAAACTGCAAAGCAGCCGGAAAATAAATCAGGTCATAAACATAAAAGAAATGATAATGACAGTGTGAGTAAATCTGAAGTTGACAAAAATGTTCAGACTGAGGTAAATACCGACAGTACAATTACAGATAATGTGACTGAAAACAATACGTTCACAAGCCTTCCTGATATTACTGAAACTTCGACTGAAATAAGCAATAATGAAGTTATTAATGAAACTGTTGAAGCTTCAACAAATGCGGATGAAAGTATAGAGGAAAACAGTTCAACTGATAAAAGCTTTAACAGATATGACGGAGCTACACTTTTGGCTGCAGGTGCGTATGCATGGTGGATTGCAATTGTATTATTACCGATGATAAATGCGGTTAAATGGATAAATAAAAAGAGAAGAGAAAAAATCGAGGGGCAATGTTAATAAGAAATATAATTGAGATTGCATTAATTATTATATTATTCATTGTAGGCATCGTGGTATATTTGTATTTAAAAAAAGAAGAATAAATGATGCCGAATCTGATTTGGTAATCAGAAAGAAAAAGAAATAAAAAGAAGATACAGAGGATTAAATAAAAATGGCTAAAGAAAAAAAGCTTGTAGAAGAAATTACTTCCATGGAGAAAGACTTTTGCGCAATGGTATACAGATATTGTGCTTAAGGCGGAGCTTGTTGACTATACAAGTGTAAAGGGTTGTCTTGTAATAAGACCTGCCGGTTATGCGATATGGGAAAATATGAAAAATGAGATAGACAGAAGATTTAAAGAGACAGGCATTCAAAACTGTTATCTGCCTATGTTCATACCTGAGAGCCTTTTACAAAAAGAGGCGGACCATGTTGAAGGCTTTGCACCTGAGGTTGCATGGGTAACTCATGGCGGAATGGAGGAGCTTGAGGAGAGACTCTGTGTCAGACCTACATCGGAAACATTATTCTGTGACTACTACTCAAAGGTTGTAAAGAGTTATAGAGATCTTCCGCAGCTTTTAAATCAGTGGTGTTCCGTAGTAAGATGGGAAAAGACAACCAGACCTTTCCTTCGTTCAAGAGAGTTTTTATGGCAGGAGGGACATACGGTTCATGCCACAGCCAAGGAAGCTCATGACAGAACGGTACAGATGCTTGAAGTATATGCGGACTTCTTTGAAAAGGACTTGGCTATACCTGTTATAAGAGGTATAAAGACCGATAAGGAAAAGTTTGCCGGAGCTGAGGCAACCTATACCATAGAGGCACTTATGCATGACGGTAAGGCTTTACAGTCAGGTACCAGTCACTACTTCGGAGACGGTTTTGCAAAGGCTTTTGATGTAACATTTACAGATAAGGACAATCAAATCAAGCCTGTTTTTGAGACCTCATTCGGTATGACTACAAGAATAATAGGCGCTGTTATAATGGTACATGGTGATGACTCAGGTCTTAAGTTACCACCTCATATAGCACCGGTTCAAGTAAATATCATACCTGTAGCCGCACATAAGGAAGGTGTACTTGAGGCGGCTAATGCGCTTAAAGACAGACTGTATGCTGCAGGTGTAAGAGTAAAGCTTGATGACAGCGAGAAGAGTCCGGGATTTAAGTTTGCCGAGTCTGAGATGAGAGGTATACCTCTTAGAATTGAAATCGGACCGAAGGATATTGAAAATAATCAATGCGTATTTGTCAGAAGAGATACAGGTGAAAAGATCTTCGTATCACTTGAAAATGTTGAAAGTGAAGCTAAGGAATGTCTTGAAAAGATTCAGACAAATATGTATGAAACAGCCCTTGCGCATAGAGAAGCTCATACTTATGAGGCAAGAACTATGGAAGAGTTCAAGGATATTGCAGATAACAAGCCGGGATTTATCAAGGCTATGTGGTGCGGTGACAGAGCTTGTGAGGACAAGATAAAGGAAGAGGCAGGAGCCACATCAAGATGTATGCCTGAGGCACAGGAGCAGCTTAGCGATGTATGCGTTTGTTGCGGCAAGAAGGCTACAAAGATGGTTTACTGGGGAAAAGCATATTAAAATAATAAAGAGACCGCAGTCAGAAGGCTGCGGTTTTAATATTAAGTTTTTAAGCATTCATATACTTATGTCCCCGGGTATCAGCTTTTGTTAAGGAGATAAGAATGAGAATAGATTTGCCAAAAAACGTTGAAAATATTATAGAAAAGTTGGAGGAGAACGGTTTTGAAGGATTTGCAGTAGGTGGATGTGTCAGGGATTCCCTGCTTTACAGGAAACCTAAGGACTGGGATATCACTACAAACGCTCTTCCTGAAGAAATGAAGAGGATATTTAAAAAGACCTTTGATACGGGTATTGCACACGGAACTATTACAGTACTTATGGACGGAGAAGGCTATGAGCTGACTACATACAGAATAGACGGAAACTACTCGGACGGAAGACATCCTGACAGTGTATCATTCAGTAAAAGCCTTTCTGAAGATCTTTGCAGAAGGGATTTTACAATTAATGCAATGGCTTATTCGCATAAAAAGGGTATAGTGGATCTTTATAAAGGTCAGGAGGATTTAAACAGCGGTATTATAAGAGCTGTAGGAGATCCAAATAAGAGATTTGATGAGGATGCTCTGAGAATGCTTAGGGCAATCAGGTTTTTCAGCACAACTGGGGTTTCAAATAGAAAAAGCCACATTTGATGCAATAAATGACAAAGCTTCACTTTTATCAAATGTCAGCAAGGAGAGAATATTTGTAGAACTGAATAAGACACTTTCCGGAAATTTTGCAGAAAATGTAAAGTATATATACAGCAGCGGACTGTACAAATATATCGGTAAAGAGTTTGCAAAGCTTGATGAAAGTTTTTATGAGTTTTACAAAAGAGATCTCGGCGATGAAAAACATATGTACTGGACTGTATTTTTGCAAAATGCAGAAAATATAAATTCGGTAAAGAAGATTCTTTCGGAATTGAAGTCGGATAATGCTACAAAAATAAATACCTGTCTGCTTATAGAGGAACTGAAATTACCTTTACCGAAGAAGGATTCGGATATAAGACTGTCATTGCACAGACTCGGTACAAAAACTCTTTGAGGACTATATAAAGATTTGCAAGTCGGACAGAAAAAAATGCAGGTATATTGGAAGAGATAAATGAAATCGAAACAAGATATGAAAAGATTCAAGAAGAAAATCATGCTTTTGATATCTCCATGCTTGATATTACCGGAAAAGATCTGATTAATCTTGGAATACCGAAAGGACCTAAAATCGGTGAAATTCTGGAAGAGTTATTAAAAAGGGTAATTGAAGATCCCAAACTGAATAATAAAGAACTGCTTCTTGATATAGCAAAAAAATGAGTAATAAAAAAAGCTACGGGTCGGTACAGTCGGTACAAACCTGTAGCTTTTTAACTTTATTTATTTCTTTTCTTATTTCACTGAGTTCCTTCATCTGAGAAATATACTTTTATTAAGTCCCAGGATTTCTTTTTATCATATTTCTAATAAAGAAGGACATGATTTTTCCGGTTTTAGGTAAGCTTAAGAGATACCTTTCTCTAGCAACTTCATATTTTATTTTAAGCTCAAGATAAGCCGGACTCTTTGAAGCAACCGTGTTTGAAAGTGACGAAAGAGCATTTTCTATATCGGATTTTAAAGATGAGAAACTCACTCTTCCGTTTGAGATATATTCATTTGCCTGACTCACACGTCCTGCCACACTGTCTTTGATACCTACAAGCTTATTTTGAGTCTCACTTACAAGGTCATCTGCTACAAGTGATAATTTTTTCTTTGACTTCAAGGAATTCAACCTTAGCCCTTTCAAGTGCCGTATATGCTTTTGGCAAGATTGAATGCGGCCTTTATTGAAAGAATCAAATCCGAGAAAAAGATAATACTCACAACTGTTATAGAAGTCTTCAAATTTGATTCATTTATCTTAGATACAAATCTGTAGACATTTACCTGTAAAAAATTCGGTAAGCAAGAGTGATAAAAATCCCCATGCTATAGAGGTGGATAGCGATATATATCCGCTCAAATTAAACTTGTGATCGCTATAGTCCCAGTATTTTGACTTTTGAAAAAGTCTTTCCATCACATAACCTGTGATATATTCAAGTATTGTAGCGGCAATCATTCCTGAAAAAGTAAACTTCAAATTATTCCCTATGAAAAGTTGTCTGTAATAATAAGAACAAACAAAGCGCCGAAGGCATATATAGGGATATAGGGACCTCGAAGGAAACCTCTGTTTGTAAGTTTTCTCTCCTTGATACTTGCATATCCGGATTCAAAACACCAGCCGAAAAAAACAATATATATAAAAATGCAATCCATTGCAATAGGGTGTACCTGGTCATAATCACCTCCAATGAGAACAATAATACCACAGTAGTACATTATCTACAAGTTTTGAAGCTTTTATAAAGATAATAAAAAGCTCACTTTAAATCAACTTTTTATGTTATAGTATGATATTGAAGTATTTAAAAACACATGCGGCTTTGCATGCAAATATTATATAAAAGAGAGTATAAAATATGAAAGTAAGTATATGCTGCATTACCTATAATCACGGTAAATATATCAGAAAAGGCAATAGATTCATTTTTGGCGCAGAAAAAGAAACTTTGATATAGAAATTTTGATAAATGATGATGCATCAACAGATGATACTGCAGATATTATAAGAGAATATGAAAAAAAGTATCCTAATATTATAAAACCCTTATTTCATGAGGAGAATATGTATTCGCAAGGGGTTACAAATCCAAGCGGAAAATACAACTTTCCGAGAGCCGGCGGAGAATATATAGCAATGTGTGAGGGTGATGATTACTGGTGTGATGAGAATAAACTTCAAATGCAGGTGGATTATATGGATGCACATCCTGAAATAAGCTTTTGCTTTCATGCTGCGAAGGTTGAAAATCTGGATGCCACATTTTCTCCAAACCTTATAAGACCTTATATAGGAGACTCTGTAATCAGTGCACAAGAGGTTATAAATAAAAGAGCACATTATCCCACGGCTTCATTGCTACTTAGAACAGAGTATATGAAAAGTCTGCCAAAGTATTATTTTGACTGTAAGGTGGGAGATATACCGATGCAAATAATATCTGTAAAATACGGTGATGCATATTATATCGACAAGGTTATGAGTGTGTACAGAATGGGAGTACCGACTTCATGGACAGCCTCACAGTTTAGCGGTGATTACAAAAGAAAAGCAGGAAGAGTACTATCAAAATATGGAAGCCATGTATAAGGCATATGATGAAGACTCCGGACACAGATTTCATGAAGAAGTGCTAAGTGCCGCAAAGAGACTTCGTTTCCTTACATATGTAAATACAAGAGATTTTAAAAACATATTGTCAAAGGACTTTGAAAAAGAATATAATGAGCTGGATTTTAGAGAAAGATTTTTATAAAGTTTGAATATTTCTTACCTGCATTATATAAGTTTGTGAGGAATACAGCATTATATTTTTAAAAGATAACGGAGGACTATGACATATTTTTAAAAATATAAATCTGATAAAAAGTAATAAAAATTGCTGTCGGAACAGGACTTGCAATATTTATTGCCGGAATTTTCGGGTTAAACTACAGTGCATCGGCAGGTATTATACCTTACTGAGTATACAGGATACAAAAAAGTCCACAATAAAGATTGCATTAAAAAGAATTGCGGCATTTGTTCTGGCTATGTTGATTTCCTTTGTCGTATTTAGTGTATTCGGATATGATATATGGGCGCTGGTTTGCTACTTGCTCATATTTGTAGCAGTATGTATGGTCTTTGATTTGAATGAAGGACTTTCACCATGTACCGTCTTGGTAACACATATTTTGGCAACGAAGTATATGAGTTTTGATGTTGTAAAAAATGAAGCGGCTTTGATGCTTATAGGAACATCCGTCGGAATATTTTTAAATATGTATATGCCGAGAAACTTGAAACATATAAGGGAATATCAGGCAAAAAAATAGAAAATGAAATAAAGTACATGCTGGATACTTTGGTAGGCTTTCTAAGAGATGAGAATAACAGGGTAAAACTTGAATATGATTTTGATGCGCTTGATAAGCTGATAGACAGTGCAATCTCAAAGGCATATATTGATAAAGACAATATACTAAGCTATGATTTGAAATATTTTATAAACTATATGGAAATGAGAAAGTCTCAAATCATGACCCTTAGATATATTTTTTTGATCGGGGGTAAGGGCATGAAGACAAGACCAAGTCAGGCAAGAGATGTGGCTGAACTTATTTTTAATCTTGTGCCCAAACTGCATGAGTCAAATAATGCGGTAAATGCCCCTGATGGACTTATATTTTGTAAAAGAAAAGATGAAAAACTCACAGCTTCCAAAGAGCCGAGAGGAATTTGAAGACAGAGCAATACTTCATTCAATGGTAGTAAATTTTGAGCAGTTCCTTTGAAATAAAAAGTGAGTTTGCCGCAAATTTGAGTGAAGAAGAGAAAAATATATTTTGGAACAGGTAAATATATGGCAAAGAAATATTACGCGGTAAGAAAAGGAAGAAATACAGGAGTCTTTGAGACATGGGATGAATGTAAAAAGTCGGTCAGCGGATTTTCGGGAGCCGCTTATAAAAGTTTTACAAGCAGGGAAGAGGCTTTGGATTTTGTAAACGGAACAAAGAGTGTTGAGAATAAAGAGGAAGGCGAAGAGAAACAATCTGAAGCCTTTGCTTATGTTGACGGAAGTTATGACGACACTACCAAGTCATATTCATATGGCATGGTTATGATGCATAAGGATGATGAACTTTATTTTTCAAAAAAGTTTGAAAAGGATGATATGAGCGATATGAGAAATGTTGCAGGTGAGATACAGGGTTCTATGGCGGCCATGCAATATTGTCTGGATCATGATATAAAGAGTATCAGTATTTTTTATGACTATGAGGGTATAGAGAAGTGGTGCAACGGAGATTGGAAAGCCAAAAAGCCCGGTACCATGTATTATGTTGAATTTTATAAAAATGCTTCAAAGCATGTGGAAGTGGATTTTATAAAGGTAAAAGGACATTCGGGAGATAAGTATAATGATATGGCGGATGAACTTGCAAAAAAAGCACTTGGACTTATATAAAAATGCCGGAGTATAAACTCCGGCAAAATTATTTTTCCTTATTATTTTCAAATAAACCGAGTCTGTTAAAAACAAGGTCATAGCCGTCATTTCCATAGTTTAATGAACGGTTTACTCTGGAGATGGTAGCTGTAGAAGCGCCGGTTTCCTCGGCAATCTCCAAATATGTTTTCTTTTCACGCAGCATTTTAGCCACTTCATATCTTTGAGAGATGGAGAGCAACTCATTTACGGTGCAAACATCCTCAAAGAAAATATAAAAATTCCTCTTTATCTTTTAGTGTAAGGATGGCGTCAAATAGATGGTCTACCGCGTCAGTCCCGATCTTATTATTCATACAAATTGCTCCATTCAAATAGTAATTACATTTTAGCATTTTAACTTGTAAAAGTAAAAGTCGAGATAAAATAATATTTTTTTAGTGAATTATATTAAAAAAAGATGGTATTATATTCTATTGTATAAAGCCAAATAACCCTAGGAGGGAATTTAGATGACAGATACTATACTAAGTCTGGAAAATATAAAGAAGAGTTTTGACGGTGAGAATGTTTTAAAGAACATCTCTCTTGATATAGGTAGAGGAGAGTTTATCACTCTTTTGGGTTCAAGTGGTTGCGGAAAAACCACCACGATAAGAATAATTGCAGGGCTTGAGAGTCCGGATGGCGGCAAGGTGATACTTAACGGAAAGGATATCACGGGACTGGCACCGGAAAAGAGAGATGTAAATACGGTATTTCAAAATTATGCTCTCTTTCCATCATATGAATGTTGAAAAAAATATAGGCTATGGATTAAGACTTAAAAAGATGCCTGCCGATGAGATAAAAAAAGAGGTGGAAAAAGCGCTTTCTCTGGTACAGCTTGAAGGCTTTGAGAAAAGGAATCCGACACAGCTTTCAGGAGGTCAAAGACAAAGAGTTGCAATAGCAAGAGCTATTGTAAATAAGCCGAGTGTATTGTTACTTGATGAGCCTCTTGGTGCACTTGATCTGATGCTTAGAAGACAGATGCAGATGGAGTTAAAGAAGCTTCAAAAAGCTCTCGGTATTACATTTATATATATAACTCATGACCAGGAAGAGGCTTTAAATATGTCATCAAGAATAGTTGTTATGAGAGACGGTAATATAGAACAGATAGGTACTCCAAGTGAAGTATATGATACTCCTGCAACCGCTTTTGTAGCCGAGTTTGTGGGCGGTGCAAATCTCTATAAAAACGAAGGTAAGACATATGCAATACGTTCTGAACATGTAAGGCTTGGAGCAGGTGACTATGACGGCATAGTAATTGAAAACAGTTTTACCGCAGGTCTTTCAAAAGTAAAGGTTAGATTGAAAGATAATCAGGAGATTACTTCTTCACATATGGGCATGAATATCAATCTGAATCCGGGTGATGCTATAAGCATAGGCTGGGATAAAAAAGATATGGTGGAGGTTCAAGGTGAAAAATAAGAAGCTTAACAAATATCTGCATAGAATACCGATATATCTTTTTACAATACTTTTTGTAATATTGCCTCTGGCCTATATGGTAATTATCAGCTTTTTTTGACAAAGGCAAAGACCTGGGGATTTGATTTTACATTTACTTTGGAAAAACTATAAAAAGTATTTGATCCTTTTTACTTAAATATATTTTTGGAATCCATTAAAGCTTGCTTTGGCATCAACTGTTTTGGTTACTTTTGATAGGATATCCTTTCGGATATTTTATGGGAAGACTCAGTGAGAGATGGAAGAGAAGAATGATGATGCTTCTTATGATTCCCTTTTGGACCAGCGGTCTTATCAGACTGAACGGTTGGATAATAATATTTAGAAGTAACGGAGTGCTTGATAAACTTTTAATGTTTTTGAGTATAACAAAGACTCCGCTTAAACTGCTGTATACATATCCTGCGGTACTTGTAGGTATGGTATATTTTTTACTGCCGTTTATGATACTTTCAGTGTATTCCAGTGTGGAAAAAATGGATTGGAGCTTAATAGAAGCTTCCAGAGACTTGGGGGCAAGTAGACTTGAATCCTTCCTTACCGTTACTCTCAGACTTACAATGCCGGGACTTCTAAGCGGTGTGGTACTTACATTTGTACCCAGTATGGGACTTTTCTATATCTCGGATATACTTGGTGGAAATAAAATAGTTCTTATCGGAAGTGTTATAGTGGAGCAGCTTACAAAGCTGAGAAATATACCTTTTGCGGCGGCATTGAGTGTGATTTTAATGTTACTTACCATAGTATTCTTAAGACTTTATAAGAAGGTTTCAGGTACAGGAGAATTGGAGGGATTATTTTGAAAAAGGTATCAAAAGCGGCCGTTATATTTTTGGGGCTGGTAACTGTTTTAAACTATCTTCCCATTATACTCACTGTAGTTTATTCCTTTAATAAATCCAAGCTTACAAGTGTATGGGAAGGATTTTCTCTCGACTGGTATAAGATGCTTTTTAATGACGGTGATATAAAGAAAGCGTTATTAAACAGTATAATACTGGCGGTGCTGACATGTATGCTTTCACTTGTAATAGGTGTCAGTGCGGCTCTTGCCATGAGAGGGAAAAAGCTTATTTTTGATGATTTCATCAGCGGTTTTGCATCTCTGCCTATAATGATTCCCGAGATAATTCTCGGAATGGTCTTTTATGGCTATATTTTCATATATGAATTTGCCTTTCGGCTTTGTAACCATGACGATTGCACACAGTTCATTCTGTGTACCTTATATATTTTTGATTGTAAGGGCAAGGCTTATGGGAATGGATCTTTCGCTTGAGGAGGCGGCAAGAGACCTTGGGGCAAGTGAGTTTGAAACATTCAGAGATGTAACATTACCATATATTTTGCCGGGAATTGCATCCGGATTATTATTATCATTTGCAATGTCCTTTGATGATGTGGTAATATCTATATTTACGACCGGTCCTTCAGTAAATACTCTTGCAATAAAGATATATACAAAGATGAAGACAGGTATTACTCCTGAAATAAATGCACTTGCGACTGTTATACTGGTGATTACGGTGCTTGTAATATTTATTTCGGAAAGAACAAGGAAAGATTGATTTTGGAGGTAAATTAAATGAAATCTAAAGTATTAGGTTTACTTGGTTTGGGAGCGGCTGTTGCTCTTACAGCATGCGGAGGCGGTTCTAAAGATGCCGCACAGCAAAGCACAGGAGCTGCCACAGACAGCGCTCTTAAGGGTACAACTTTAAATCTGTACACATGGGACGGAATGTTCCCACAAGAGGTTTTGGACGGTTTTACGGAGAAGACCGGAGTTAAGGTGAATTATTCAAATTTTGACCTTGATGAGACAATGCTTGCAAAGCTTGAAGAGACTAAGGGTGGAGATTATGATATTGTTGTTGCAGATGATTATATTATTCAGCTTGCAATAAAGGAAGGACTTGTTAAAGAACTTGATAAGTCAAAGATATCTACATATGACAATATAAATCCTTTATTCCAAAGTAAGTTCTATGATCCTGACAATAAGTATACAATGCCTTACGGTGCAGGTATACCTTTGATAGTATATAATCCTGAGACTGTGAAAGTGGATATTCAAGGTTATAACGATCTTTGGAATCCTGAGCTTGCAGGTAATGTAGGTATTATAGGAAACTACAGAGTAATAGACGGTATTACTTTGAAATCTCTCGGATATTCATTTAATACAAATGATCTTACTCAGATACAGGAAGCAGGAGATAAGTTAAAGACTTTGGCGCCAAATATCCGCCTTATAAATGACAATAATCTTCAGGATTATCTCTTAAGCGGTGAAGTAGGTGCGGCATTTATGTATACATCACAGGTAACTCAGGCAATCAAAGCAAATCCTGATTTAAAAGTTGTATATCCTAAAGAAGGACTTGGATTCGGAGTAATGGGAAGCTTTATTCCTTCAAATGCACCGAATGCCGAGGCTGCTTATAAATTCCTTGAGTATATCAATGAGCCTGAAGTGGCTGCAAAGTGCTTTGAGTATATAGGATACTTTGTTACAAACAAGGCTGCTGAAAGCTATGTATCAGATGATTGGAAGGACCTTATAGTATTCCCTGAGGATAAGATATCACTTATTGAGGGCGGAGAGCTGATTGAGAATATCAGTGATGAGGCAAATGAGCTTCACAATAAGCTCTGGGAAGAGTTCAGACAGGAAACAAATTAGGAAATAGATAAGGGGATGCCGTATTTTCGGCATCCCCTTTTAAGTTTACATATATTAATATACTAAATTATCTTCCCTGCATTATAGGATCTGTAGGATCGTATGTCTGGTTTGCAGGAATTGGCTGCTCTATAGCATCCTTCTCAACAGGACCCTTATTTGTAGGATCGTTGTAAACTGTAACAGGTGTGTTCATCTTGGTGTTGTAATATACCCAAGCCGCATCACCTGCACGGAGTCTTAAACATCCGTCAGATCTTGCATCATCAATATAGTTGTATGTAGATGCGTCAAGTCTGTTTGAATCCGCTTTATCATAGTAGATAAGTGAGTGAATGATATATCCGTCCTTAAATCTTGAAAGGAACTGACAATAGATATTGTCATGCATTATTTTCCACCTGTACTTAACATATGTCTTGAATGTACCTATAGGTGTAGCAGGTCCGTCAGTTGACATGAAAGTCTTGTAAGGAATTATATATCCGTTTGCACCGTCTTTAGCCATGATGTACATGGTCATTGTTGCTTTATTGTACTTAATCTCATAAGAATCCTGTAATCCCATAACAGGCTCAAGATCTCTTACAACGGCACCTGTATTCTCATCAAGATAATACTTATATCCGTCTATATACTGCCATCCCTTTTGAGTTGCACCGTCTTTAAAATAGTACTGGTCATTATTATAAAATCCCCATCCGGTATAGGCATCTTTTGATGAATACTGAACCTGACCGTTGGCATCTACATAAGTTCCTTCATAAACAGGAGCTTCCATAAGTACCTTTGTCGGCTCAGTGAATGCTGTCTGCTTGTCCCAGAGTGTAAGCTTAAGAGCTACGATATATCTGTCTGTACCGATAGTACCGAGAGTCTGACCGTTCTTAGCCCAGTCAAGTACGGTTCCGTCATTTAAAACGGCCTTGTAATAAAGGTCGCTTCTTACACCTGTATATCCCTTTACTCTTATTTGAACAGCCTGAACCTTGTTTGCAGGATCTGTAACAGGTGCAGTCTCCTTAGAGTTCATCCATGTAGACCAACCTGAGTTCATATTGTAAGTTCTGTAGTAATATCTACCTATACCTGAATGATTAAGATAAAGCTTGTTAAAACCGTCTTTGCATAAGCATAAGCACTTGTGTTTGTCTCGGCACCTGAGATCTCCTGATCTGCAGTATTCCAAAGTCCGAAGTGAACCATCTGAGTTTCACCAAGTACAGGCTCGGGATTTGTATTTCCGTTGCCTACATTACCAAGACCTGCATTGGCAACTACGCTGTCAAGGTCAAGGTTTTCCGGCATATTTACATTGTTGATGGTGGAAGGTATATAATCGTTTGTAGATACCACCTCACCTGTAGCTGCAGAAGTTGCAGCCTCTGTACTTTCAGCTGTTTCGGTCTGTGCTGATGTTTCTACAGCTACCGATCCGGCTGTGACATTTCTTCTTATTGTTGCTGCAAATACGTTGGATGATAATACTGAAGAAATCATCAATGCTGACGCAAATACAGCTGAAATTCTTTTTAAAATGCATATTTCCTCCTAAAAAGAATACATTAGTAAACTAAAGTCACTATGGTTTAAAAATTATAACATATAAATAAATTTTTGTTCAATTGATTTAAATATTACATAAATCTTTCATTTGTTAACGAATGTTACATTATATAAAATGTTTGTCCGATTTGATTGCGAAAAATCAATATAAAGGGGTTATAATAGTCATTAGTTTATATATTGACGATATAGATAAGTTATATATTAGGAGGCAATATGGAAAAACTTTACTGTAAAGGCGGAGGTTGTACCGCAAAGCTTGGAGCGGGAATACTCAGCCATATACTCGAGAGATTGCCAAAGCAAAATTTTGACAAAAATTTAATGGTGGGTTTTGATGCAAAGGATGATGCGGCGGTATATAAGCTTACTGACGACATTGCATTTGTTCAAACACTTGATTTTTTTCCGCCGATGGTGGAAGATCCTTACACTTTCGGTCAGATAGCGGCAGCAAATGCCTTAAGTGATATATATGCCATGGGCGGTGAGGTAAAGACAGCACTCAATATAGTATGTTTTCCCCGCAAAGCAGTGATTTAAATATCCTTGGAGAGATAATGCGAGGCGGACTTGAAAAAGGTAAAAGAAGCAGGCGGTGTACTTGCAGGCGGCCACTCAATAGATGATACTGATGTAAAATACGGTCTCAGTGTTACAGGTATAGTAAATCCTAAGAAGATTTATTCAAATAATACCGGAAAACCGGGAGACAGACTGATACTTACAAAAAGACTTGGAGTGGGAATTATATGTACTGCCGCAAGAATAGGTGAGGCGGATGAGAATACCTTAAATGAGGCGGTTGATTCAATGAGGGACTTTAAATAAATATGCCTGTGAAATATCAAAAAAAGTATGATATTCATGCATGCACCGACATAACAGGTTTCGGATTTTTTTGGGGCATCTTATGGAAATGATGGGTGATGATAAGTCCTGTGAAATTTATGCAAAACAGATTCCGGTATTTGAAGCCGCAAAAAGCTTTTGATGGATGAATTCCTCATCACTGCCGGAGGACAGAGAAACAGAAATCATGTCGGTGAAAATGTGATTTTTGAGGATGTTCCTTTTGCTATGGAAGAGATACTGTTTGATCCTCAAACTTCAGGAGGACTTTTTGCTTGCTGTTGGAGAAGAGGAGGCGGATGCACTTTTAAATGAATTAAAAGAGGCAGGTATGCCTGCAGCAATAGTAGGAGAAATAAAAGAAAAAGAAAAATACAGCTATAAAAGTAGCTTATAAATAGGGAGGAAAAATATGATTAAAGTAAATGCGATAGGTGATGCATGTCCGATACCGGTGGTTAAGACAAAGAATGCGATAAGAGAACTCGGCGGAAGCGGAGTGGTAGAGGTAAGTGTTGACAATGAGATTGCGGTACAGAATCTTTTAAAGATGGCAAAGCAAAAAGAGTATGAGGCATCTTTTGAGAAAAAAAGTCAAATACGGAGTATATCGTTACCGTCAATGTAAACGGAGGAGAAGCTTCCGAGGCTAAGCCTGTTATAAAGACAGCTGTAAACTCTGATGAAATAAAATTAAAAGAAACAATTGTGGTAATAGATTCCGATAAGATGGGTGACGGTGATGAAGAGTTCAGTAAGACTCTTTTAAAGGGCTTTATCTATGCTCTCAGCTCACAGGATATACCGCCTGCAAAAATCCTGTTCTACAATACAGGTGTAAGAATTACTACAGAGGGTTCTGCAAGTATTGAAGATTTGAAGGTTTTGGAGAATGCAGGTGCAAAAATCTATTCATGTGGTGCATGCCTTAACAATTACGGACTTAGTGAGAAGCTTTTGGTAGGTGAGGTGACAAATATGTACGATATTGTAAGTTATCTCATGGAAGCCGATCTTGTAATCAGACCATAATGATTTATCTGGATAATGCCGCCACTACATTCAAAAAAACCGATAAATGTAATTGAAGCTATAAACCATGCGCTTACATCCTATGGAAACAGCGGTAGAGGTGCGTACAGGGCCGCGCTTGATTCAGGTAGAATGGTCTATGAAACAAGAGAAAAAATTTCAAAGATTTTTTGGGAAGCGGCGACCCTTCAAAAGTGATTTTTACATCCAATGCTACAGAGAGTTTAAATATCGTATTGTTCGGACTGTTCGGCAGTGGTGATCATGTAATAAGTACGGTAACGGAGCATAACAGCGTGCTCAGACCGCTCTATAAGCTTGAAAAAACCAAGAATATAGGCATTGATTTTATCGGAATAGATGAAAGCGGAAAATTAAAATATGATGAATTTGAAAAGCATATAAAAGAAAATACAAAGGCTATAATTGTAAACCATGTATCAAATGTGTCCGGTGAAATAGCGGATATAGAGTATATCGGAAAAATAGCAAAGAAGAATAATCTGTATTTTATAGCGGATGTATCTCAAAGTGCCGGAAATATCAAGATAGATATGAATAAAACGGGTATAGATATACTCTGCTTTACAGGTCATAAGGGACTGTTCGGACCGGGAGGTACAGGCGGCATCGTTATAAATTCCGATATTTTGATAGATACCTTTAAGGTAGGAGGAAGCGGTGTGCAATCCTTTAATAAGGAGCAGCCTGATGAGTATCCAACAAGATTAGAGGCCGGAACTTTAAATATTATGGGTATTGCGGGACTTGGTGCCGGGAATTGATTTTATAAATGAAAGTCGGAATAACAAATATACATAAAAAAAGAGATGTATCTGCTAAAAAAAGGCTTTATGAGGGTGTAAAGAATATAAAAGGATATAAAGTTTCTATACGGATTGTTCTGAATTTGAAAAAGAACCCGAGTTTATAAGGCATGGGAGTATTTTGCCGTTAAACATAGACGGAATCCATTCGGGAGATCTGGCTGATTATCTTGGTGAGGACTATGATATAGCGATAAGGGCAGGTGCTCACTGTGCGCCCTTGATGCATAAGGCATTTGGAACAGTGGACGAGGGAATAGCAAGATTTTCGTTCTCATATTTTAATACCGAGGAAGAAATAGATGCTGTTATAAAAGCGATAAAAAGAAATAGTGGAAGAATAATGAGAGAAAAAAAGTTGGAAATATATAGTGACCTTTTCAAACCACCACAGCCGCAATGGCATTTGAAAGTCTGTGTGCAAAAGAAAATGTACCGGGAAGGCTGATACCCGTTCCGAAAGAACTTTCCTCAGGTTGCGGTTTGGCATGGTGTGTTCCTTTTGAGTCGGTGGATTTGATAGATAACTTAATTAAAAAAGAAAATCCTCTGTATGATAAGGCAAGTAAGGTTTGGCATTAAAACTATATAATAAACAGTGTTAAACAAAATATGTAAATTATTAACATGTTTAGTCTGAAAAAAATAGTATGATTTGCTCATAAAAAAATAATATTTAGATTGATTTTTGCAAGAAAAAAATGATAGTATATAAAAAAATAAAAAGCTGTAACAATATTTTTTTATTAAATATACCAAAGGAAAGTTTACAATTAAACAATGAATATGTAGATATTTGACGCATCAGAGAATATCTGATGCGTATTTAAACTCTTTTTCTTGATATATTTTTAACAATGGAGAATTTAAATATTGATCCTTAGTACATTTCATCTCTAAGAGATGTAAAAATAAATGTCTTTTTAAGGAGGATTAAAATGAGTGAAAAAGACAAGTAGTTCAAATGTAAGTATTGATAATATTTACAAATTGGACGGAAGAGTTCCTGTGGCAAAAGCAATACCTTTCGGACTGCAACATGTTATGGCCATGTTCGTTTCAAACCTTGCTCCGATAGCTATGGTATGCGGTGTAGCAAAGTTGCTTGGAAGCGATGTGCCCGGTATCAGCGGAGTTGACCTTGCAAGACTTTTACAGAGTGCTATGTTTATAGCAGGTCTGGGTACATTGATTCAGCTGTATCCGGTATGGAGAGTAGGTGCAAGACTGCCGGTTGTAATGGGTGTAAGTTTTACCTTTGTTGCAACTCTGACCTACATAGCCTCGAACTTTAATTACCAGACGATGATCGGTGCGGTGATAGTTGGAGGATGTGTAGAAGGTTGTCTGGGCCTGACCTACAAATATTGGAAGAAGATAATCTCACCTATAGTTTCGGCAAGTGTTGTTACTACAATCGGATTTTCATTGCTTGGAGTAGGAGCAAAAAGTTTCGGAGGCGGATATGTTGATGATTTCGGTGCTCCGAAATATATGCTTGTAGGACTTATAACACTTATATCATGTATAATATTCAGTTCACTTGCAAAGGGATTTTGGAAGCAGCTTAATGTAATGTTCGGACTTATAGTCGGATATATAGCTTCTTTTATATTTGGAATCGTAGATTTTTCACATTTTGCGGAAACAATAAATGAAGTAGGCTTCATAGCATTACCGAGAATATTACCATATAAGCCTCATATTCAATATAAGTGCAATTTTATCTATAGTGGTGGTTTTCCTTGTATCCGCGGCAGAAACTATCGGTGATACAACTGCAGTAGTTGCAGGAGGACTTGACAGAGATATTACAGAGAAGGAAGTATCGGGATCGCTTGCATGTGACGGATTCTTGAGTGCCGTATCGGGATTGTTCGGTTGTACTCCTATAACATCATTCTCACAGAATGTAGGGCTTATAGCAATGACAAAGGTGGTAAACAGATTTACTATCATGTTCGGTGCACTTACACTTATTCTTGCAGGTTTGTTCCCACCTATAGGAGCATTTTTCTCAACATTGCCGCAACCTGTACTTGGCGGATGTACGATAATGATGTTCGGTACTATCGTAGTAAGCGGTATGAACATGATCGGAAAATGCGGATTTAACCAAAGAAATACTGTAATTGTAGCATTGGCTATAAGTATAGGGATAGGTTTTACTCAGACACCGGGTATATTTGATTATTTCCCAAAGGTTATAGGAGATATTTTTGCAGGTAACTCCGTAGCGGGAGTATTCGTACTTTCAATGTTGTTAAACTTCGTATTGCCGAAGGATATGGATGTAAAGAAATTGGTAGGTATGCAATAAATGATAATTTCATTAGTTGGTGGTGGTGGAAAAACCACCACCATGTTTTATATAGGGAGATATTTTGCCAAAAAGGGCAAAAAGGTGGTTATTACCACAACAACTCATATAGTAAAACCGGATGTATATACTCTGATTGATTCCGCAAAAGAGCTTGAAAAAGTTGAGTTCAAGGATGAACCTGTGGTTATAGGAAAAGATGTAGGTGAAAAATTGGCATCTCTTGATATAATAGAGGTGAGGGAACTCAATAAATATGCCGATATAGTATTGGTTGAGGCTGACGGAGCAAAGCGCTTACCGATAAAAATCCCAAGAGAAGGGGAGCCGGTAATACCTGAAAATACCGATATTTGTATAGTATGTATGGGTATTGACGCTGTCGGAAAAAAGATAAGTGAAAAATGTTTCAGGTATGAAAGGGCTGCCAATCTTTTCGGATGGGATGAGAATCATGTTCTCAGTACAGAAAGATGCCGCAAGGATCTTGACAGATAAGAGGGCGGAGTTTAAAGATGTAAATAACAGAAAAACTTTATTTATTATAAATAAGGCCGACACTGAAAGAAGATATGAGAAAGGCTTTAGAGTTGAAAAATATATAAAGATTTTCTGTGAAGCAAAACGGTTTTAAAAAAATTTCAAAGTTTCAATAACATCATATAATAATAACAGAGAGTTTTGTGATTTTGAATTTTTAGCCTAGAGAGAAGGTTTATGATGGATAAAAAGATTTGGATACGAGGTGCCGGAGATCTGGCAACAGGTATTGCTTTAAGATTGTACAGATCGGGATTTGACATAATAATGTCGGATATCGCCGTACCTACTACGGTAAGAAGAACGGTTGCATTTTCACCTGCAATTTATATGGATGAGACAAAGGTTGAAGGAATAACCGGAAAACTTTGCAAAAGCATTGCAATGATTGATACTGTGATTGAGAGCGGATGTATACCTGTAATAGTGGATCCAAGCGGTGAAATCATGAAAGAATACAAGCCGGATGTGATAGTGGATGCAATTATAGCAAAGACAAATATCGGTACCAAAATAAGTGATGCGGATATTGTAATAGGTGTAGGACCGGGATTTGAGGCCGGAGTTGACTGTCATGCCGTAGTTGAAACAAAAAGAGGACATAATCTCGGCAGAGTACTTTGGAGCGGAAGTGCTTATCCGAATACAGGAGTTCCCGGAAATATAGGCGGATACACTGTGGAAAGAATAATAAGAGCAACTGCAGACGGAGTGTTTAGGGCAAAGGTAAATATCGGAGACTATGTAAAGGCAGGAGATTTGTTGGCATACTGTGATGAAACCCCTGTATATGCAACATTGACGGTATTGTCAGAGGACTTTTACAAGACGGTGTAAAAGTAAAGACAGGTATGAAATCCGGTGATGTTGATCCGAGAGCGGAAAAAGGAATATTGCTTCAGCGTATCTGATAAGGCAAGCGCCATAGGAGGCGGAGTACTGGAAGCAATACTTAGTAAAATAAGCGGCAGGAAAGCTTAATGGATTTGGTGATTTCTGGCTGCCGGAGAAGGTAAAAGATTCGGAGGTGACAAGCTTCTGGCAGATATCAAAGGTGTTAAGCTCTATCAATATATGGAAAAAATATATAAAAGAGCATATGACTTTGATAATAAGATAATAGTAAGTAAGGATACCGAGATTTTAGATTATTATAAAAAGAACGGATTTATAACCATATATAATGATAAGCCCGAGCTTGGAAAATCAAGATCAATAAAGCTTGCGGTTAGTAAACTGAAAAATATTGAGAATTCAGGCAGTGTATTATTCGGTGTCTGTGATCAGCCTTTACTAAGATCACAGACAATATCAAAGATAATAGATGAATTTCAACAATCGAATAAAAACTATAAGTAGTGTAAGATGTAAAAAAACAGGCTTGGAAACCCATGTATATTTTCCAGTGAGTATTTTTGATGAACTGCTTTTACTTGGAGAAGAAGAAGGCGGCAAAAAAAGCTTATAAAAGCGCATATTTGTGAGGTTTTTATTTGTAGATATAGAAAAATGAAGATGAACTTTTGGATATTGATACGAAAAGAAACTTATTATTATGTACTTGATAAAAATACATTGATAAAAAAATAGAATAGTACAATTCTTATATATATATTGATAATTTCAAATAAATATAGGGCATAATTCATATAAAAAAACCTAAAAAAAGTTTGACTAAAAAATTAATTAGATGATATCCTTTATGTAAAGTTGATACTTGAGTTGTATTTGAATGTTTTCTTTTTAGAAGAAATACATAAAAAAATATTGAATTTAGAGGCCTAATATAAGCTCATAATCGGTTGAGCGTCTCTACCAATTACCGTAATAATTGACTATAGGCCCACAGAAATTGTGGGTGGAGTGAGGTGTGTTTCCATGCACAATGGAAAGCACCTCATATTTTATTAGGGGAGAATATGATAGTTAAAGGGAAATTTGGTGGATTGTACAAAGAAATGTACGATCAGAATAAGAGAAAAACAGCTTTTTAGTAGTTGAAGACGGTATTATATCAAAAAATATATTCGGAAGATGAATTTCCCTGATTCTTTAAAAGAATGAAGAGATAGTAGACTACGGAGATTCTTTGATATTACCGGGACTTATAGATATGCATCTTCATGCTCCGCAATTTGCTTTCAGAGGGCTTGGAATGGATATGGAACTTTTAGATTGGCTGAATACATATACATTTCCGGAGGAAGCAAAATATAAGGATATTGAATATGCAAAAAAAGCTTATAAAAAATTTGTTGATGCATTGACTGAAAGCTATTCTACAAGAGCGATAGTATTTGCGACCTTGCATACAGATGCTACAATACTGTTGATGGATATGCTTGAAGAGAGCGGATTGAAATGTTTTGTAGGTAAGGTAAATATGGACAGGAATTCTACAGATGAACTTATTGAGACTACAAAGTCATCTATAGATTCTACAGTTAAATGGCTTGATATCTGTAAAGACAGATACAAGAATATAAAGCCGATAATAACTCAGAGATTTATTCCAAGTTGCAGTGATGAACTTATGAAAGAACTTGGTAAGATTAGAGGTGATACTTACGGTTTACAGTCACATCTATCGGAAAATCCGAAAGAAGTGGAATGGGTGAGAGAACTTTGTCCGGATTCGGACGGATATCTGGATGCTTACAATAAAAGAGGTAATCTGAATAAAAGTAAGGTAGACACGGTTATGGCACATTGTGTATACTCTGATGAAAAGGAGATTGAACTTTTAAAGGAGAAAAATGTGTATGTCGCTCATTGTCCGCAGTCAAATATATGTCTGTCATCGGGAATAGCACCTATAAGAAAGTTCCTTGATAAAGGTATTAAGGTGGGACTTGGAAGTGATATAGCGGCGGGATTCTCACTGAATATATTTAACCAGGCGGTAGAAGCAATAGGGCTTTCAAAGCTTTATTGGAGATATATAGATAAAAATTCAAAACCTTTGGAGCTTGCCGAGGCATTTGCCATAGCAACAAGAATCCCCGGAAGTTACTTCGGAAAGGTGGGAGCCTTTGAAGAAGGATTTGAAGCGGATATGTTAGTAATAAATGATGAGGAATTGAATAAGGATATTGATGATATAAGAAAGAGATTTGAAAGATTCCTATATCTGTCGGATGAATGCTCATTGAGAGCAAAAAATATGTATCCGGACAAAAAAACAGTTACTGTTTTTAATTTTATATTTTTATCAACTTACAAAGACACACAGCCAATCGCTACAAGAGGATAAAGGTATATAAATTAAATAATATAAAAAAATAATAAATTTAGAGAGGAAATAATATGGAGGTTGGAAAGAAAGTATCACCAGAGTGGATGCGTTTGACAAGGTCACAGGTAGAACAAAATATACCGACGATTTATGTGATGCAGGAGCATATGTGGCAAAAATAGTGCATTCCACAATAGCTCACGGAAAAGTTCTTTCCGTTGACACAAGTGAGGCTGAGAAGATTGAGGGAGTTGTTAAGATTGTTACCTGTTTTGACCTTGGACAGTATAGAAATTACTTCCCTACAGCAGGACACCCATGGTCTACAGATGTAAGTCATCAGGACGTTGCAGACAGATTGCTTCTCACTGATGAAGTTAAATTTTACGGTGATGATGTTGCTGCGGTTATAGCTGAAAATGAGGTGGCGGCAAATCAGGCGCTCAGAGCTATAAAAGTGGAATATGAAGAGTATCCTGTGGTTACAGATGTTTTGGAAGCTATGAAAGACGGCGCTCCACAGATTCATAAGGATTACCCTAACAATATTTTAAAGCACACAAGTCTTAGCAGAGGTAATTATGCTGAGGCAATTAAAGAAGAGGGTCTTACGGTAGTTGACAGATGGTATACTACAGAACCTGTACAGCATTGCCATATTGAAACTTTATCTGCTATGCATATGCTGAAGGCAAAAGAATTACCGTAGTTGCTTCCACACAGATTCCTCATATTGCAAGAAGAGTTGTAGGTCAGGCTCTAGGAATTCCGTGGGGAGATGTAAGGGTTATTAAGCCATACATCGGTGGCGGATTCGGAAATAAGCAGGATATACTTTATGAGCCGCTTTGTGCATTCCTTTCATTACAGGTTGGCGGACATCTTGTAAAAGCTTGACTGCAGCAGAGAGGAAACTTTCTTTGCAAACAGAACAAGACATGGTATAAAGTTCCATATAATTTCACATGTAAGAAAAGACGGTACATATGCCGCAAGAAAGATAGAAGCATTCTCAAACCAGGGTGCATATGCTTCACACGGACATTCTATTGCAGCAAAGGGACTCGGAGCTTTCCACAGCTTTATCCATGTGATAATGTTGAAGGTGATGCATATACGGTATTTACAAACAGACCTGTAGCGGGAGCTATGAGAGGATACGGAATTCCACAGGCTATGTTTGCGGTAGAGTCTCATACGGAAGATGTTGCGAAGATAATGGGTATTCCACCTATCGACTTTCAGACTTAAGAACCTTATGCCACAGGGATATAAGGACGCTTTTTCAAAGAATGAAAACTACTATGATACATTCAGACAATGTATCGAAAAAGGTAAAGCTTATATGGACTATGACAACAGAGTCAAAGAGCTTGCAAAACAGACAGGCAGAGTAAGAACAGGTATAGGAATGGCTACATTCTGGTACAATACTGCAGTTTGGCCTATATCACTTGAGTCATCATCATCAAGAATGGTACTCAATCAGGACGGTTCTGTAACATTACAGCTTGGTGAGACTGAAATCGGTCAGGGAGCTGATACGGCATTCTCACAGATGGCTGCAGAAGTTCTTGGAATCAGAGCTGATGAAGTACATGTTGTTTCAAACCAGGATACCGATATTACACCATTCGGTACAGGTTCATACGCTTCAAGACAGACTTATGTAGGAGGTTTCTCCATTGCAAAGACTGCAGGACTTTTGAAGCAGAAGATTCTTGACTATGCTTATATTTTGACAAATATGCCGCCTTCAATTACAGATATCAAGAATTCTATGATAATAAGAACTACAGACAACAGAGAACTTATTTCATTGAGTGATTTGGCAACGGAAGCACTTTATTCTCTCAGCGACAGCAGACATATTACAGCGGAGTCTACAGCACAGATTAAGTCAAATGCATATTCATTCGGATGCTGCTTTGCGGAAGTTGAAGTTGATATAGATATGTGTAAAGCAAAGCTCACAAAGATTATAAATGTACATGACTGCGGTAAGCTTATCAACCCTGCACTTGCAAAGGCACAGGTTGAGGGCGGTATGAGTATGGGTATAGGATATGCGCTCTCGGAGGTACAGCTTGTAGATAAGAAGACAGGAAAAGTGCTCAATGACAACTTACTCGATTATAAATTATCTACATGTATGGATCATCCGCATCTTGAGACGGCATTTGTTGAGAATCCTGAGCCTACATCACCTTTCGGTACAAAATCATTGGGTGAGCCACCGGTTTGTCCTGTGGCACCGGCTATAAGAAATGCTATTATGAATGCTACAGGTGTAGGTGTTAATGAATTACCTTTACGTCCGGAAAAACTGTATGAATATTTTGACAAAGCAGGTTTACTTAAGTAGGAGGAAGAAATGTACGATATAAAAGCTTTATACGAGGCGACAAGCGTAGATGATGCTTGCAGACTTTTAAAAGAACATCCGGGCTCACAGGTTATTGCCGGCGGAAGTGATGTTTTGGTACAGATAAGAGAAGGTAAGAGAGCGGGTAAGGAGCTTGTAAGTATCTATATGCTTGATGAGCTTAGAGGAATCTGCCTTGATGCCGATGAAAATATAAGAATAGGATCTTTGACAAGCTTCTCACATATTACAAAGAATCCTATTATACAAAAATACATCAATGTACTTGGTGAAGCTGTGGATCAGATAGGCGGACCGCAGATCAGAAATATAGGAACTATCGGCGGAAATACATGTAACGGTGTTACATCAGCCGACTCCGCATCTACACTTTTTGCATGGGATGCACAGGTTGAGATAGCCGGAGAAGGCTACAGAAGAGTAGTACCTATAAATGAATTCTATATAAAGGCCGGTACAGTGGATTTAAAAAGGGGAGAGATACAGACAGCAATCATTATCCCGAAGAAGGCTTATGAAGGTTATAAAGGTCATTATATAAAGTATGCCATGAGAGAGGCTATGGATATCGCTACTACAGGATGTTCGGTAAATGTAAAACTCTCAGAGGATAAAAAGAGCTTTGAGGATGTAAGAATAGCTTACGGTGTAGCCGGTCCGATTCCGATGAGAGTTCCTTCAGCGGAAAACTTTATAAGAGGAAAAGAAGTTAATGAGGAGAATATAGAGGCTTTTGCGCAGAAAGTTTTGGAAGATATCAATCCTCGTGATTCATGGAGAGCAAGTAAAGCTTTCAGATGTCATATCGGTGTTGTTATGGCAAGAAAAGCTTGTGAAAAGGCTGTAAAGCAGGCAGGAGGTAAGGTCGATGACAGGACAGAGTTATAAATTAGTCAGTTGCACCATCAACGGCAAGAAATGTGAGAAAATGGTAGATGTAAGAAGTTCACTTACAGATATGCTCAGAAATGACTATAGACTTACTTCCGTAAAAAAAGGATGCGAAGTAGGAGAGTGCGGAGCATGTAATGTTCTTATAAACGGAGAGGCATTCAACTCATGTATCTACCTGGCAGTTTGGGCTGAGGGCAAGGATATTCTTACATTGGAAGGTCTTATGGGACCAAACGGTGAGATATCGGATTTGCAGCAGGCATTTATAGATGAGGCTGCTATCCAGTGCGGTTTTTGTACACCGGGATTTGTAATGTCGGCTACAGAGATTCTTAACAGCGGAAAACTCTATTCAAAAGAAGAACTCAGAAAGTTGCTCTCAGGACATCTTTGCAGATGTACAGGATATGAGAATATCCTTGTTGCAGTTGAAAAGACAATGAAAAAGAGACTTGGCGTTGACTGATCGATAGGAGCTTGACTTTTGGAGGGAGTATGAACAAAGATAGTTTAAAGCGACTGATTGATGTGGCAAATGGGAAGAAAAAAGCTGATCTTGTATTAAAAAACGGCTCTATAGTGGATGTTTGCAGCGGAAAAATATTTAAAGCGGACCTTGCTGTAGCGGAAGGTTATATTGCAGGATTTGGAGAATATGATGGTGAAGTTGAGGTGGATATAGAAGGGAAATATATCTCACCGGGTCTTATGGATGCACATATTCATATAGAGTCATCATACTGTACTCCTGAAGAATTCGGCAGAATGGTGGTACCTCACGGTACTACCACTGTCATAGCGGATCCTCATGAAATAGTGAATGTATGTGGTATAAAGGGCTTTTCACTATATGCAGGAGGCTGCAAAAAACACCTGCCTTTCAGTTAAATATATGATGCCGTCCTGTGTACCTGCAACAAAGATGGAGGATGCGGGATATGTGATATCGGCTGAAGATATGGCAGATGATATAGTGGATATTCCGGGACTCGGCGAGTTTATGGACTACAATGCAATCATTGAAAATGATGATATTGCACTTGATAAACTTGTTTTAGCAAAGAATCACGGGAAAATTGTAGACGGACACAGTCCGAATCTGTCCGGTAAGGCACTGAAATGCATATGCCTGTGCCGGAATTGACACGGACCATGAGTGCTCCACACTCGAAGAGATGGAAGACAGACTTGAAAGAGGCATCTATGTACAGCTAAGACAGGGATCAGCCTGTCACAATCTTGGTGCACTTATACCGGGTATAAATGAGTTTAATTTCAGAAGATGCTTATTATGTTCGGATGACAGACAACCGAAGACTATATTTGAGGACGGACATCTTGAATATCATCTGAAAACTTTGGTAAATGCCGGAATCTCACCTGTTATGGCTTTGGCAATGGCTACTGTGAATGTAAGTGATTGCTATGGACTCAAAGACAGGGGAATGATAGTACCGGGAAAGAGAGCGGATCTTGTGATTTTTGAAGATTTGAAAGATTTCAAAGTATCATCGGTATACATTCTCGGTGAAGAAGCGGCAAGAGACGGAGAGTATCTCAAGGAGTTAAAAAAGCATGATTTTACAGATGTATCAAATACCGTACATCTGGATAACTTCAAAAAAAGGAAATGCTACAAATGTGGCTGAAATCCGATGAGGTTTATGCAATCGAAATGATTGCCGGAGGAGTGCTTTCAAAGAAAACAAAGATAAAGATAAAAAGAGATGAAAACGGACTTTTTGTCTTTGATAAAAATATAGATGCCTGCAAATGTGCGGTTATAGAGAGGCATCACAATACCGGAAAAGTCGGACTTGGAATAATAAAAGGCTATGGTATACAAAGCGGTGCCATAGCGGCATCCGTAGCACATGATTCACATAATATCATCTGTGTAGGTGTAAATGATGATGAGATGAATCTTGCTATTGAGAATGTAAAACAAAACGGTGGAGGTTTTGCACTGGTAAAGGACGGAAAGGTGATTGAAAGCCTGTCTTTACCTGTAGCGGGACTTATGAGTGATTTAAGCGGTGAAGAGGTTTCAAAGAAACTTTTAAGTCTTCACAAAAAAGGCTGTAGTTGAATTAGGGGTTAACGAAAGTCTTGAGCCTGTTATGTCACTCACATTTATGTCACTTATTGTTATTCCCGAGTTGAAACTCACTGCCGGAGGATTATTCGATATTTTTGAGAATAGGTTCATAGACATTGAGGCGGATTAGATTTTTAAAATATATTGAATGGCAGTGATATATAGACTTAAATATCTTGAATTAAATTTGACTTACAAGGAAAACTGAAAAACTCCGGGCCGAGTATCACCGGAGTATAATAAAAAAAAGGAGACTATATATGGAAAAGTTTTTTAAACTGAAAGAAAACGGAACCGATGTAAAAACCGAGATTATTGCCGGTATAACAACATTTATGACAATGGCATATATACTGGCGGTTAATCCGAATATCTTAAGTGCTGCAGGTATGGACAGAGGTGCCGTATTTACAGCAACCGCAATTGCTTCATTTTTAGGTACCGCACTTATGGCATTGTTTGCAAACTATCCTTTTGCACTTGCACCGGGTATGGGACTTAATGCATATTTTGCCTATACTGTAGTTTTAGGTATGGGATATACATGGCAGACAGCTCTTACAGCGGTATTTGTAGAAGGTATTATATTTATAGCACTCTCAGTTACAAATGTGCGTGAGGCTATCTTTAATGCGGTTCCAAGAAACTTAAAATCAGCTGTAAGTGTGGGTATCGGACTTTTTATTGCATTTATCGGACTTCAAAATGCCAAGATCGTTATAGGCGGTGCTACACTTGTAGAATTATTCTCACTTGGAGGATACAACAAGGTACATGGCGTTGAAGGTGTATTGGCTACAGGAAATGATGCAGGTATTACAGTTATCATCGCTATCATCGGTGTTCTTATTACAGCATTCCTTGTTGTAAAAGAAGTAAAGGGAAATATCTTACTTGGTATATTGGCAACATGGGTTCTCGGTATAATCGCTCAGGTTACAGGTCTGTATGTTCCAAACCCTGCACTCGGTTTTTACAGTGTATTACCTGATTTTTCAAACGGATTAAGCATACCGAGTATCGGACCTGTTTTATTCAAGCTTGAGTTCCACAAGATTGCAACATTGGAGTTTGTAGTAGTTATGTTCGCATTCTTATTTGTAGATATGTTTGATACTATCGGTACATTGATAGGTGTATCTACAAAGGCCGGAATGCTTGACAAAGACGGTAAGCTTCCAAATATAAAGGGTGCTTTACTTGCGGATGCTGTAGCTACTACAGCAGGTGCAGTGCTTGGTACAACAACAGTTACAACATTCGTTGAGTCTGCTTCAGGTGTTTCTGAGGGTGGAAGAACAGGTCTTACAGCAATGACAACAGCAGTTCTTTTTGCGGCTTCATTGTTATTGTCACCTATATTCCTTGCAATACCTTCTTTTGCAACGGCACCGGCACTTATAGTGGTAGGATTCTATATGTTCTCAAATGTTGTACATATTGATTTCTCAGATATGACAGAGGCTATACCTTGCTATATCTGTATAGTTGCAATGCCTCTCTTCTACAGTATTTCAGAGGGTATTTCAATGGGAATTATATCTATGTAATTATCAATGCCTTTACAGGAAGAACAAAGAAGGTTACACCGCTTATGTATATACTTTCATTATTGTTTATATTAAAGCATATATTACTCTAGGTTTTACTGATATTTTCACTGCCTTGAATAGTTTTTTTAATAAATGAAGAGATATGGGGAGACTCGTATCTCTTTTTAGTGACAAAAAAGGTGGAGTTTAATTTTTCAACATCTGAAAGTGTGGGATAAATATGTATATTAGTACTTTGTGCACAACAAATACAATTTAAAAATGTTTACTTTTAATAACAGCTTGGCAAGCGCGAGAAAGTAAAAACAGAATACGACAGGAGTATTGAAATTTATTTTCAGAAATGGTAAGATACTTTCAGATGGAGGTAGTAAAAATGAATGACAGAATCAAAAACCTAAAAGGGAAACTGATCGTTTCATGCCAGGCACTGGAAAATGAACCGTTACATTCAGACTTCATTATGGGGAGAATGGCTCTCGCGGCAAAGATGGGCGGAGCTTGCGGCATCAGAGCAAATACTGTTGTGGATATCAAAGAGATACAAAAACAGGTGGATTTGCCGATAATCGGAATCATTAAAAAAGATTATGATGACAGTGAGATTTATATCACACCTACAATGGACGAGGTAGATGCTTTGGTAGAAGCGGGGGTTGATATAATAGCACTGGATGCGACAAACAGACTCAGACCGAATAAAAAAAGCTTAAAGGAGTTCTTTGGAGAAGTTAGAGCAAAGTATCCTGATAAGCTGTTTATGGCGGATTGTTCTACAGAAGAGGAAGCAATCTTTGCGGATGAATTAGGTTTTGACTTCATCGGTACTACTATGGTCGGATATACAAAGGAGAGTGAAGGGCTAAGGATTGAGGAGAACGATTTTGAGATATTGAGAAATATCCTCGCTAAAGTAAAGCATAAAGTGATAGCTGAGGGTAATATCAATACACCTGAGAAATGTAGGAGAGTAATAGAACTTGGAGCGTTCAGTGTAGTGGTAGGTTCAATTATTACCAGACCGCAACTTATAACAAAAGAATTTTCAAAGGCGCTTGAACAGGTTGTGTAAAGGAATAATCTTGAGTGTAAGACTCATTAAGGAGGAAATATGAAGAAATTATTGTTAACAGGTTTGACACTTACAGCGGCGGGTATGCTCGCGGCATGTGGAGGAGGAAAAGCGGCAGATCAAACAAGTGCAGCGGCTGATTCAAAGGCGGATACAAAGCAGGAGGGAGCAAGTGAAGCTTCAGGAGATGCTGCCGAGGTATCACTTTGGACATATCCTGTAGGAAAGTGGGGAGACTCTGCAACAGTTGACGGAATTATCAAAAAGTTCAATGAGAAGTATCCAAACATTAAGGTAACTGTAGAGTATCTTGACTATCAAAACGGTGATGACCAGATCAACACAGCTATAGAAGGAAAGCAGGCACCGGATATCGTACTTGAAGGACCTGAGAGACTTGTAGCAAACTGGGGTGCAAAGGGACTCATGGTTGATTTAAAGGATATGTTTGAGAAGGATGCGGCATCAGATATCTATGATCCTGTAAAGGCTGCATGTAAGAGTCCTACAGGTGAGTTTTATGAGTATCCTGCATTCATGGTTGCACATTGTATGGCTGTAAACAAGACAATGTTTGAAAAGGCTGATGCATTACAGTATCTTGATTTGGATACACATACATGGACAACAGACAACTTCCTTAAGGCTGTTCAGGCGGTATATGATTCAGGACAGCAAAATGTAGGTGCTATCTACTGTGTTTCACAGGGTGGAGATCAGGGAACAAGAGCTTTGGTAAACAATCTTTACTCAGGTACATTTACAGATAAGGATCATACAAAGTATACAGTTGATTCTGAAGAGAACAAGAAAGCTTTACAGGCAATTGTCGATCAGGCAGGTTTAAACTTCGATCCGTCTATAGCAGGTGGTGATGAGATTACACTTTTCAGAAACGGTACTTTGGCAATGTCACTTTGCTGGAATGCATCACAGCAGACAAATTCAGATAACGGCCCTGCAGGAAAGACAAATGCAGGTGATGAGATTATACCTATGTTATTCCCAAGTGATGACGGCGTTACAGAGCTTTGCGGCGGTATCTGGGGATATGGAATCTTTGACAACGGAGATGCAGGTAAGATTGAAGCTGCAAAGACATTTATCGACTTCGTATGTAATGATGAGGCACAGGTTAAGGAAAGCGTTAAGGCTTCAGGATTCTTCCCTGTAAGACCTTCTGTAACAGGTGTATATGAGGGAACAGAGACAGCTGATGCAATGAAGCTTTTTGAAGAGAAGTTCATGCCTTCAATGGGTGACTACTATCAGGTAACAAAGGGATGGACTACAGCTCGTACAGAGTGGTGGAACATGCTTCAGAGAATAGGTGCAGGCGGCGATGTGGCAACAGAGGTCGCAACATTTACAACTAACGCAAACGCGGCAGCAGCTCAATAATAACAGTAGTAAAATACTGATCTTTAAAAAATAGTTAGGTGATCTAACATGTTATAAAAATGTTGCTAGGATTTTCTTTAGCAACATTTTTTTAGAAAGGGGAAACATGGCAAAGGGTGTTTATACAACCAGGTCAAAGGAATTGGTAAGAAGAGAAACCGCTTCAGCTTATATGTTTTTATTACCAAGCCTTGTATTCTTTATCGGTTTTGTAATAATACCGATGATTATATGTATATATACCAGCTTCTTTGATTCTACGATGGGCAAGGATGCTAAGGATGTATTTATCGGATTTGGAAATTATATAGAACTGTTTCAAGACGGAATTTTTTTCTAAAGGCACTTAAAAAAATACCTTTGTTATTGTTATCGTTTCAGTTCCTGTGGTTTGTATATTTTCATTGTGGGTTTCATCTGTAATATACAATCTAAATGATAAAGTGCTTTCAGTTTTCAGATGTATCTTTTATCTCCCCTGTAGTTACCGGTTCGGTAGCCGTTACAGTGGTTTGGAAGTGGATGTACAATAATTATTACGGTATCTTCAATTATATCGGAAAAGGTACAGGCGTTTTAAAAACAAATATCAACTGGCTTGGAGACGAGAGATTTGCTCTGGCATGTATCATACTTATCCTGCTTACCACATCTGTAGGTCAGCCTATAGTATTATATGTATCCGCACTTGGAAATGTGGATAATTCATTGGTTGAGGCCGCACAGGTGGACGGAGCGAATGAGTTGCAATTATTCTGGAAAATCAAATGGCCGCAGATTATGCCTACAACATTATATATTCTTGTTATAACAACTATTAACAGTTTCCAGTGTTTCGCTCTTATACAGCTTTAACATCAGGCGGACCGAATCATTCAACAGATACTGTAATGTATTATATCTATTATATGGCATTTAAGATGTTCAGATACGGATACGGAAATGCAATGGGCGTGGTACTTGCAATATTTATAGCGGTATTGTCTGCAATTCAGTTTAGAGTGGCAAAGGAGAGATAATATGAAAACTTCAAATACACTAAAAAAACTGTATACTGTTGTATCGATAATTGTACTGATAGCTTTGGCGTTTTGCTTTGTTTTTCCACTGTATTGGATAGTTACAGGTGCATTTAAAACACCTGTTTCAATAAATTCACCGGTACCTGATTGGATACCTAAGGAGCTTGTACTTGATAACTTTAAAAAGCTGTTCTCAAGACAGACGGCACCTATATTTGAATTGGGATTCATAAAGGGGCCTATGGCTCCTGCAGCAGTAAGATGGATGATAAATACGGTATTTATGGCGGTTATGGCCATGGTACTTACATGCCTTACAGCATCTATGGCGGGATATGCACTTGCAAAAAAGAGATTTCACGGAAGAATTATACTTTTTACACTTATAGTATGTGCTATGGCATTGCCTAAGCAGGTTATTCTTATACCTCTTATCAGAGAAATGTCCGCACTTAAGCTTTATAACACTATATGGGCGGTTATACTTCCTACCGTAGGATGGCCTTTCGGTGTATTCCTTATGAAGCAGTTCTCCGAGGGTATACCTACAGAAATGCTTGAAGCTGCAAGAATTGACGGTGCAAGTGAATTTAAAACATTTACTGATATAGTTTTCCAGATGGTAAAGCCGGGAGTGGGTGCTTTGGCAATATTCACATTTATTAACAGCTGGAATGATTATTTCATGCAACTTATTATGCTAAGTTCTACTTCTAATTTGACAATTTCTCTCGGAATTGCTAAACTACAAGCAGAAAACTCGACAGATTTCGGACTTATAATGGCGGGAGCTACACTGGCCGCAGCACCTATACTGATAGTGTTTATTGCACTTCAAAAATACTTTACAAAAGGTATTACTCTGGGTGCTGTAAAGGGTTAGTAAGTAGCGGAAAGAGGGGAAAATGATATACGAAAAATCAGTGATTCCGATAATAGAATCAAAATATACGCTTTTTACAAATACTGAAAAAAAGATAGCGGATTATTTTTTTACAATGTGATGCAAATATGGATATAAATATCCAGAATGTGGCCGAACAGCTCTATGTATCACAGGCATCTATTTCAAGATTTGCAAAAAAGTGCGGCTTTGTAGGTTTCAGAGAATTTATATTTGCCTACCTGGACAGTGCAAGAGTGAAAAAGCCGAACGGTAACAGCACTACACAAAATGTATTTAATACATATCAGGATCTTTTGAATAAGGCATATTCACTGCTTGACAACGATCAGGTACAAAGAATAGTGAAGATGCTTGTAAATTCAAAGAAGGTCATAGCTGTAGGTAAGGGAAGTTCAGGATATGCGGCAAGTGAAATGGAGAGCCGTTTTGTGAGAGTGGGACTTGATATAGACTCTCTTACGGATTCAGACAGAATAAGAATGCAGTCGGTATTTTTAAAAGACGGAGATACAGTGGTCGCATTCAGTATAAGCGGTAAGACTGAGGATATTATTTTCCTTTTAAAGCATGCACATGACAGAGGCAAGAAGACCGTATTTTTCACAGCGGCGGACAACCCTCATTTACATGAATTCTGTGATGAGGTTGTATTGGTGGCTTCACTTGAATATCTGGAGAACGGAAATCTTATTTCTCCACAGTTTCCGATGTTACTTGTACTTGACCTTATATACAGTGAGTACATAAATATCGATCCTGTTTTTAAGAGTGCAATCTTGGAGGATACCGTTACTACTTTAAATAAGAAAGAAGATGACAGAAGATTTTATCTGTCCAGACCGACCAGATAATTATTATATGAAAATTCGGTAAAGAGCTTGTATTATACTCGACAAAGTAATTTACAGGCTCTTTTTGATATTATTTTCAATTTTACTGTATAAATATCCGCTTGAAAAATATTAAAAAGCATTATAATGTCAATGCAAATGATAGAAGTAAATACAATGGCTGATTATATTCATTTTAAGAACGTGCATTTATTTTGGATTGTTTGCAGATAAAATAAAAATAGATATGTCAATTATCGGCATCTATTTGTGAAGGGATGATCTTAGTGGCTAAAGAAAACCGAAATACTACAGGAAGTAAGGCATCAAAAGGCAGTGAAAGTGCAAATAAGAAAAAGATGTCACCGCAGGAGTTCTTACAGAAACTGGAGGAACTTGTAAATAAGGGCATGGCTTCTGACATGAAACTTAATATAGGTGAGATAAATGATTTTTTTGCGGGTACGGAGCTGAATGCCGACAACGTAGAGCAGATTTATTCTTACCTTGAGAACAAGGGTATTGAGATCAATGAAAACATCTCGGATGATATTAATATTGATATTGACAATATTGATAATATAGACAGTATTGCAGATGATGACTCACTACTCTTAGACGACGATGATGAGTTTGACAAGGACTCTGAAGAGGACATAGATCTCAGTGCGATTGACCTGCTTGAAGGTGTAGGTACTGAGGACCCTGTAAGAATGTATCTTAAAGAAATAGGTACTGTACCTCTCTTGACAGCAAATGAAGAGCTTGAATTGGCGAAAAGAAAACAGGATGGCGATGAATACGCAAAGCAGCGTCTTATAGAAGCTAACCTTCGTTTGGTTGTAAGTATTGCAAAGAGATATACAGGAAGAGGAATGAGTTTCCTTGACTTGGTACAGGAGGGTAATTTAGGCCTTATAAAAGGTGTAGAGAAGTTTGACTACACAAAGGGCTTTAAGCTTTCAACATATGCTACATGGTGGATCAGACAGTCTGTAACAAGAGCACTTGCAGATCAGGCAAGAACCATAAGAGTTCCGGTACATATGGTAGAGACCATAAACAAGATGAGCAAAATGCAAAGAAAACTTACTTTGGAACTGGGTTATGAGCCAAGTGTTACAGAACTTGCAAATGCACTTGATATGACAGAAGAAAAGGTCATGGAAATAATGCAGATTGCAAGAGAGCCGGCATCTTTGGAGACTCCTATAGGTGAGGAAGATGATTCAAACCTTGGAGATTTTGTTGCAGATGCAAATGTTTTGACACCTGAGGGAAATGTTGAATCGGTAATGCTCAGAGAGCATATCGATACATTGCTTGGAGACTTGAAAGAAAGAGAAAGACAGGTTATTGTGCTTAGATTCGGTCTTGAGGATGGACATCCGAGAACCTTGGAGGAAGTAGGAAAAGAGTTCAAGGTAACAAGAGAGAGAATAAGACAGATTGAAGCTAAGGCTTTGAGAAAACTCAGAAATCCTGTCAGATCAAAGAGAATCAGGGACTTTTTGGCGTGATGAAGAGAAATTTACAAAAAGAATTGGAAGATATTATAAAGAAAGAGGAAGCTTTGGGCAATCGCCCAAGGCTTCTTCTGCATGCCTGTTGCGGACCGTGTTCATCATATTGTATGGAATATTTGGAAAAGCATTTTGATTTGACTGTGTTTTTTTACAACCCGAATATTGATGACACCAAAGAGTATAAGCTCAGGGTGGAAGAAGCAAAAAGGCTGATAGAAGAGATGGATTTTACTTCAGAGGTGAAAATTCATTGAAGGAGATTATGATCCGAGTATTTTTTTCACAGCAGAATAAAGGGCTATGAAAATGAAAAAGAGGGCGGAAAAAGATGTGATATCTGCTTTGAGCTAAGACTGCATGAGGCTGCAAAAGCGGCATCAGATTACGGTTTTGACTATTTTACCACTTCTCTTACCATTTCACCTATGAAGAATGCCGAAAAACTTTGTGAAATAGGCGAAGAGGTGGCTAAAGAATATAATGTAAAGTATTTGCCAAGCGATTTTAAGAAGAAAAACGGATATAAGAGATCTGTGGATTTGTCTAAGGAACATGAGCTTTACAGGCAGGATTATTGCGGATGCTCATTTTCAAAAAGAGAGTCGATTGAAAGAGCCAAGGCAAGAGAGAATATCGTTTGACGATTGGTATAGTTTTGATTTATAATTAAAAAGTAATGTTTATATCAATGATCAAAAGATCTTGAAATATGAAAGGAAGATTATTATGTTAAGTAGAAAAAAATTACTATCAAGAATCCTTCAGGTTTGCACCTCACGTCCGGCAGGAGTTCTGTCACAGACAGCAATGAAGTTTAAATCAGATATAATAATTGAGTACGGTGAGAAGAAGATAGTTGCTAAGAGCGTACTTAATGTTATGGCTGCAGGTATCAAGTCAGGCACAGAGGTAAATCTGATAGTTGAAGGTGATGACGAAGAGGAAGCAATGAAGACTTTGGTAGAGGCTATCGAGTCAGGCCTTGGTGAAAAATAATAAATAATTTTTCTATTTGTAACATATCATACTTGACAAATGCCTATATTTGGTGGTTAAATAATGCAATGTATTTTGTGTTGTGCAAAATACGATGTTATAAAATGAGGTATAGATATGAAAGAAAGAAAAATCCGCCTTCTGTCGGTTGAAGACGCTAAGAACTTTGTTAAAGTTGCTACCGGGTGTGATTTTGATGTGGATTTATATGACAACAGTATCATGATTGACGCAAAATCTATTATAGGAGTGCTGAGCATGGATCTTAGACATGTTTTGGCAGTCAGATATTCAGGCGAAAACGAAGAATTGGAAGCTTTTTTAGATGACCATATGAAGGGAATCGAAAAAATAGCTTAAGCATATTTATGAAATATCATAAATGGTTTAAAATAAGCCGGCTTGACCGGTAGTTGTTTAACATACAGGCAGGTCTTTGACTTGCCTGTTTTTTCATATAGAAGAGACGGAAAGGTAATTATGAGAATAGGACATGGATATGATGTTCACAGACTTGTAGAAGGCAGAAAAGCTGATAATAGGAGGAGTGGAGATAGAGCATACTCTGGGACTTCTCGGGCATTCGGATGCGGATGTACTTTTACATGCGATAATGGACTCTTTACTTGGAGCTGCAGGACTTGGAGATATAGGAAAACATTTTCCGGATACAAAAGCGGAATATAAGGATGTAAGCAGTGTTGTGCTTTTGAAAAAAGTTGCTAATATACTTGACGAGAATGCATATATAATAGAAAATATAGATGCGACTGTTATTGCGCAAAAGCCTAAAATTGCTCCTCATATTGATAGGATGAAGGAAGTGATATGTGATACGCTGAGTATATCACCGAGCCAATTGAATATAAAGGCGACCACTGAAGAGGGGCTTGGCTTTACAGGAAATGAAAGCGGTATATCTGCGCACAGTGTCTGTCTGTTGAATTCGGTAAGAGATGCTTTTTATGTATCTACAGATTCAAAGGATTGCACCGGCTGCAACGGATGCCCAAGTAAAGGATAAAAGGAATTTTATGAAGATTTTTAATACACTTTCTAAAAGGAAAGAAGAGTTTGTACCTATTGAAGAGGGAAAAGTAAGAATGTATGTCTGCGGACCTACAGTCTACAATTTGATACATATCGGAAATGCCAGACCGATGATTTTCTTTGATACGGTAAGAAGATATTTTGAATACAGAGGATATGATGTAAACTATGTTTCAAACTTTACGGATGTTGATGATAAGATAATCAATAAGGCGATAGAAGAGGGAGTTGATGCCTCTGTAATTTCCACAAGATATATAAATGAATGTAAGAAAGATATGGAGGCAATGAATGTGCTTCCCTGCCACAAAAAATCCTCTGGCAACAGAAGAGATAGGCGGTATGGAGGAGATGATATCAACTCTTATCGAAAACGGCCATGCATATGTGGCAAAGGACGGTACGGTATATTTCAGAGTAAAAAGCTTTGACGGATACGGTAAGCTGTCACATAAGAATATTGATGAACTTCAGTCCGGGATTCAGAGAGATTAAGGTAACGGGTGAGGACGGAAAGGAAGACAGCAATGACTTCGTGCTTTGGAAACCTAAAAAAGACGGAGAGCCTTACTGGGATTCACCATGGTCAAAGGGAAGACCGGGATGGCATATAGAATGTTCCGTAATGAGTAAAAAATATCTTGGCGATCAGATAGATATCCATGGCGGCGGAGAAGATCTTATATTCCCACATCATGAAAACGAGATAGCTCAGTCGGAGTCTGCAAGCGGAAAGAGCTTTGCAAATTATTGGATGCATAATGCATTCTTAAATATTGATAATAAGAAGATGAGTAAGTCTTTAGGTAATTTCTTTACAGTAAGAGATATCAGTGAGAAGTACGACCTTCAGGTATTAAGATTTTTTATGCTCTCCGCACACTACAGAAGTCCTCTTAATTTCTCGGCGGAGCTTATGGAAGCTTCAAAGAACAGCTTGGAGAGAATTCTTACAGGTGTTGAAAATTTAAAGGATGTTCAAAAAAAGAATAATACTACTGCAATTACAGATGCCGAGCTCTCAAATCTTGAGATGGCAAAGGTATTAAAGGATAAGTTTGTAGCCGCGATGGACGATGATTTCAATACGGCTGATGCGATAAGTGCTATATTTGAGCTTATAAAGCTTTCAAACACTTCATTAAATGAAAACAGCACGAGAGAGTATGCAAACGGACTTTTAAATATAATAGAGCCGCTTTGTGATGTACTTGGAATTATTACAGAAAGAAAGACCGAAATTCTTGACAGCGAAATAGAGGATCTGATAGAGCAGAGAACTCAGGCCAGAAAGAATAAGGATTTTGCACTTGCTGATAAGATCAGAAACGATCTCCTTGAGAGAGGTATTGTACTTGAAGATACAAGAGAGGGAGTTAAATGGAAGAGATCTTAGATTATCTTCTGAAACCTTTTAATATAGAAAAAAGGGATGCAAAAGAGTTTTCTCCATTGGTACTTGCTTATATAGGTGATGCTGTATATGAGCTTATAATAAGAAGTGTATCTGGTATCAGGTGGAAACCGCCCGGTAAATAAACTTAATAAGGATGCCACTTCTCTTGTAAAAGCCGGAGCACAGGCACAAATTATAAAACTTATAAAGGATGAGTTAAGCGAGGAAGAGTTCACCATATTTAAAAGGGGCAGGAACTCTTCTCCGCATACCATGGCAAAGAATGCCAGTATGACTGATTATAAATATGCTACCGGATTTGAAAGTCTTATAGGTTTTTTATATCTGGACAATCAGTTTGACAGAGCGCTTGAACTTGTCAAAACCGGTCTTGACAGATTCTTGGAAAATAATGATATTGGAGTAAAGAATATATGAATGAAAATGCCATAGAAGGCAGAAATGTGGTAATAGAGGCTTTCAGAAGCGGTAAAACTGTTGATAAATTATACTTGCAGGACGGTTTGAAGGACTATACCGTTTCTACAATATTAAGAGAAGCCAAAAAGCACGGTACATATGTAAATTTTGTAAGTAAGGACAGACTTGACACAATGAGCGAGACCGGAAAGCATCAGGGAGTTATTGCCATAGTTGCTGCATATGAGTACGCAAGTGTTGAGGATATACTGGAAAAGGCTAGACAAAAAAATGAGCCGCCTTTTGTATTTATTTTAGACGGCATAGAGGATCCTCATAATCTCGGTGCAATTATAAGAACGGCCAATCTCAGCGGTGCTCATGGAGTGATTATACCTAAACACAGAGCTGTAGGTCTTACTGCCGTAGTGGCAAGGGCTTCAGCAGGAGCTATAAATTATACGCCTGTTGCCAAAGTCACCAATATAAACAAAACCATGCAGGAGCTGAAAGATGCAGGAATGTGGTTTGTTTGTGCAGACATGGGCGGCGAAAGGATGTATAATATTGATTTGACGGGAAGTATCGGACTTGTAATAGGTAATGAGGGAGACGGAGTAAGTGAAAGCGTCAAGAAAAATTGCGATTTCATAGCTTCTATACCTATGAACGGTGATATTGATTCACTCAATGCATCCGTTGCCTGTGGTGTATTGGCTTATGAGATAGTCAGACAGAGGATTGCGAAAGGAGCAATATATGAAAAGTGATAAGAGAAAAGTTGTTCTTGTAGGATGCGGTATGGTCGGCATGAGCTACGCATATGCTATGTTAAACCAAAATGTTGTGGACGAGCTTGTTCTTATAGATGTAAATAAATTAAGAGCCGAGGGTGAAGCTATGGATTTAAACCATGGTTTGGCTTTTTCAGGATCACATATGAGAATCTGGGCAGGGAGATTACAGTGACTGTACAAATGCGGACATTGTCGTAATATGTGCAGGTGTTGCTCAGGCGCCGGGAGAGAGCAGAAGAGATCTCTTAAAGAGAAATATGGAAGTGTTCAAATCCATTATCGACCCTATTACAGAGAGCGGATTTAACGGAATATTCCTTGTTGCTACAAACCCTGTAGATATAATGACTGAGATTACATATAAGCTTTCGGGATTTAATCCGAGAAGAGTAATCGGATCGGGTACGGCACTTGACTCTGCAAGACTTAGATATCTTCTTGGATCTTATATACAGGCGGACCCGAGAAGCGTGCATGCCTATGTTATAGGTGAACATGGTGATTCGGAGTTTGTTCCTTGGTCAAATGCAATGCTTGCAACAAAGCCTATAACAGATCTTATAGCCGAGTCAAAGGGTAAATTGAATATAGAAGAGCTTGACCGCATTGAAGACGATGTAAGAACGGCCGCTTATAAGATAATAGAAGCTAAGAGAGCTACATACTACGGTATAGGAATGAGCCTTACAAGAATTACAAAGGCAATACTGGGTGATGAGAACTCGGTTCTTACAGTATCTGCAAATCTTCGCGGTGAATACGGACAAAATGATGTATTCGTTGGAGTCCCATGTGTGATAAACAGTGCAGGAATCCAAAGAATACTTGAATTCTCTCTTACAGACGAGGAAAAGGCAAAGTTTGCAAAATCCTGTGAGGAGCTTAGAGCTACATATAAAGAGCTGGAAGAGAAATAAAATAGAGACATCTTTGTTTCATTTTGGAGGGTAGACTTGAAAGACAAATATTATTCTATTGGGAGAGTATCGGAAATATGTAATATTCCTATAAAGACTTTAAGATATTATGACAAAATAAATGTAATGGTTCCAAGTATAAGACAGGAAAAACAATAATTACAGATATTACAGTCATGACCAAATGGTAAGACTTTTTATAATAAAGAGGCTTTAGATATTTGGGTTTTTCACTGGAAGAAGTAAGGAATATCTTAAAAAGAAGACGATATTCAAAAAGATAGAACTTATAGTGACAAAAAAACAAAAACTCCATAAAAGATGAAATTAATGAGCTGAATAAAAAGTACGAAGAAGCTGCTACACTAAAAAAATAAGCTTCAATCTGCGGAAAAAGATACTTAAAAACAGTAATAATTATAATGCAGAAAGCTCTTTTAAACTGGAAAAACAGAGAGAAGTATACGTGTTCGGCAAAACTACTATGATGCAGTCGTATAAGAATGAAAAAGTCAGTTTAGAAAAGTGGATAGATATTATAGAGTCTGCCAAAGAAAGGAATCTGAATATTCAAGGAGATATACTTGTGTCTTATCATACTGAAATGTTTGGGCAATTTATTCACAGGGACTGTGAGGTAGAGTTTTCTATTGTAGTGGAAAAATGATACAAAGGATGCTGAAGTAAAGAAATTCGGAAATTTTCTCGCCGCAAATGCAATTCATGTAGGCGATTACAGCGATATAGTGCATACATATATTTCTTTGAAAAGATGGATTGAAGAAAATGAGCTGATGGTGGATGGACCTGTAACTGAAAGGTTTATGCTTTCACCTGTTGATCTTCCCAATACTGAGCAACATATAGTAAAAATAATAGTTCCGGTAAAACCTGGAAATTAAATTATAAAAATATAATGAGATAGTATTAAAAAAGTCTCCACTTAGTGGAGACTTTTTTTGCTATGTAAAAATCCGTTTAGAAAAAAATTTTGTGATAGGCATAACTAACAAAAAAATATAAAATCGATATTGTGTAAGATTACTTTCAAAAAATAGCAATATGCACAAAAAGAAGTCTTATAGTAGCTTTTTGTTGAATTAATTATATGTAAATTTATGCTTTGAGTAATAAATTTATAGGAGACAAAAATGAAATACAGATAAAATATATATTAAATTCAGAAAAATTTTAACTTGAATATACAATAGCTGTATATTCTAAGATAATAATTAAATAAAATAAGTTCTTAAACAAATAATAGTTAATTATTTAACATTTTAAAACAAAAATATGTAGGAAAGGAGGACAGTATGGCGGGATTTATTATATCAAATACTATATCCAACTTGATCGTATGTGGACTGTGGACATACCTTTCATCGATGTTTGCAGGCCCACTGATAGCAACATGGGTAGGGTTTGCAGGATGTACATCTTATTATTCAGCAGGCTGTGGTAAAAACGGCTTTTATCAGATCGTTATGCAGCAATATGGCAGGAATCTTTATCGGATGTACCATCATTTGGCTATGTGTAAATGTAAATGGAAGTCTATGGTTTAACGGGACTGATAACCGGTATTTTTCACGGAGTTATTATATATTTGACACATTGTGATTTAACCAAATTTGCAAACTTGTACATTTATGGGTGGATTCAGTGCATTTTGCATCAGGTGGTAATTGGAAAATGCTTATTATTTGCTTTTATCTTGGGAAATATCGTTGGGCCTCATTTCAGATTATTTCGGAAGATTTATTTTAGCAAAGTTTTTTTCAAGAAAACAGATAAAAAAAGACTGGGTCATTGCTAAATTTTTAGAGGATTAAGAATCAAAAAAAGTAAGGGGTTTTAATATGAGCAAAATTTTAAAATTGGCATATGGCATGGAGAAGTCGGAAGGCTTTAATTACAGACTTGCCATGGAGGAAGCATCCAGGTGTCTTCTATGTGAAGATGCACCTTGTTCTAAGGGATGTCCTGCAGGGACAGATCCGGCTAAGTTCATTCGCTCACTGAGATTTAAGAACATAAAAGGTGCTGCAGAGACAATAAGAGAAAATAATCCGTTAGGTGGTTCATGTGCTTGGGTATGTCCTTATGACAGAATGTGTGAAGAAGAGTGTAGTAGATGTGGAATAGATAAGCCGATACAGATCGGTAAAATACAAAGATATCTGGTTGAAGAAGAACAGGCTATGTTGGCAAAATTTGTCAGTGCAGGAAATAAGATCGGAAAAAAAGTTGCGCTGATAGGTGCCGGACCTGCATCACTTGCCTGCGCAAGAGAGCTTGCACTTGCAGGGAGTGGATACAACTGTTTTTGAAAAAGCAGGCTAAGGCCGGTGGAGTTTTAAGATATGGTATTACACCTACAAGACTTCCCGACAGAGTTGTGGATTTTGATATAGAACTTATAAAAGAGCTTGGAGTTAAGTTTGAATTCGGTAAGGAAATAAAATTTGAAGATATTCCTAAGTTAAAGAGTGAGTATGACGCCGTATTTGTCGGAGTAGGACTTTGGGAGTCAAAGAAAGGTCGAGTAGAAGGCAGTGAACTCAAGGGCGTTGAGTCGGCTATCGATTTCTTGTTTAAGGCAAGAACCGGTGAGATAAAAGAACTTTCGGAGAGAGTAATTGTAATTGGTGGTGGTGATGTAGCGATGGATTGTGCTACAACCGCAAGACAATTGGGTGCTGAGAAAACATGTATCTGCTATAGAAGAACTATAGAAGAAGCACCTGCAAATATTGAAGAGATTTCTTTTGTAAGAGAGATGGGAATTCCTATTTATACCGGATTTGCACCTGAAAAAGATCTGTGGAGAAAACGGTCATGTAACGAGCTCTTGTTGCAAAGGGAATGAAGGATGATAATGAGATGACACTTAAGGCGGATATGGTTATCTTTGCTATAGGACAGGACCAGGTAGAGGATTATAAAGGACTTGCAGCAGGTGATGGAGTATTTACCGGTGGTGATGCATTACATGGTGTCGGTATAACAGTGGTAGAGTCTGTTCATGAAGGAAAAGAAGCGGCTTACCAAATATTGGATTATATAAGGTGAGGAGATTAATATGGCTTTGAAAAAGATTTATCAATAAATTTTTTTAGGTGTTGATTGTGAGAATCCTTTTTCTATCTTCTTCACCTGTAGGCAGTAATTATGAAATGTGTGCCAAGGCACTGAGAGCCGGTTGGGGTGGTATTTTTTTATAAAACAATAAGTGTTTTTTTATACCAAATGAATGTTCCCCAAGATTTGATATAGCTTCAAAAGAGGGAACACCTTGGACCGGATTTAAGAATATGGAGATGACTTCAGATAAGCCGAATGAAGTAAACTTTGAGTTTATTAGGCAATTAAAGAAGGACTTTCCGAATAAAGTGATAGTTTCAAGTATCATGGGCGCAACTGATGATGAGTGGGCAATACTTGCAAAAGAGTCTGAAAAGGCAGGAGCGGATATGATTGAGTGTAATTTCTCATGTCCACAGATGACATCATCCACTATGGGTTCTGATGTAGGACAAAATCCTGATTTGGTAAAACATTATTGTGAAGTGGCTTCTTCAAGCACTAAATTGCCGATAATAGCAAAGATGACACCGAATCTTGGAAATATGGAGATTCCTGCAAGAGCAGCTATAGAAGGCGGTGCAAAAGGAATAGCGGCAATCAATACGGTAAAATCTATCACAAATCTTGATATAAACTTAAGAACAGGAATGCCGGTTGTCAACGGAAAATCAGCAATATCAGGGTATTCCGGAGCGGCGGTAAAACCTATTGCACTTAGATTTATATCGGATTTAATGCATGATCCTATTGTAAGTAAAGTTCCGATAACAGGAATGGGCGGTATAGAGACTTGGAGAGATTGTCTTGAGTTCTTGATGCTGGGTGCATCAAATCTTCAGGTAACAACCGCAGTAATGCAATATGGATATAGAATTGTTGAAGATATGATAAGCGGTATGTCACATTATATGAATGATTATGGAATCAATAAACTTCAGGATATAGTGGGCACTGCTGTAGGAAATATTGTAGGTGCTGATGATTTGGATAGATCATATAAGATTCTGGTTCAGATTGATAAAGAAAAATGTGTCGGATGTGGAAGATGTTATGTATCATGTTTTGATGCGGCACATCAGGCTATTGAATATGACTATGCAACCAGAGTACCTACAATAAATGAAGATAAATGTGTAGGATGTCATCTCTGCTTAAATGTTTGTCCGGTAATGCATTGTATACAGCCGGGATAAACTTGTTTATAAAGGATAAGAATGATAATCATAGCATTAATTTAAAAGGAAAATTAATAGTTATCTATAATATTAAGAGGGGGAAGATTATGTTGGATTTAGTTATTAAGGGTGGAACTGTAGTTACGGCAACGGATATGTTCCCATGTGACGTGGGTGTAAAAGACGGTAAGATTGTTGAGATGGGAGTGAATCTTGATATGGATGCCAAGGAAGTAGTGGATGCTACAGGTAAGCTTGTACTTCCAGGAGCATTGGATGTACATACTCATCTGGCTATGCCTTTCGGAGGAACAATATCTGCTGACAGTTACCTTTCAGGTACCAGAGCTGCAGCCTGTGGAGGTGTTACTACAATATTTGATTATCCGGTTCAGAGAAAAGGTGGCACCATTATGGATTTGGTAAATTCCAAAAAAGCCATACTTGAAAAAGAAGCATGTGTAGACTGGGCATCTCATTGTATTATTACAGACTTTAATGACGGTCAGATACTTGAAGAGATGGAAGAAGCCGTTAAAGAAGGTATTACTTCTTACAAATGCTTCATGGTATACAAAAAAGCCGGAATGATGGTAGATGACGGAATGTTTGCGACTTTGCTTCTTAGAGCAAAGGAACTTGGAGCATTGGTAAATGTTCATGCAGAGAATTCCGATATGATAGATTATTTTGAAGCTAAGTTTAAAAAAGAAGGAAACTTAAGTCCTTGGTATCACTATCTGGCACGTCAGGAGTTTGTTGAAGCTGAAGCCGACAGAAGAGCTCTGCATTGGTGTAAGCATTTGGATGCACCGCTCTACATTGTTCATATGGCTGACAAGGAAGGCCTTGAGGCATGTATAGAAGGCAAGAAAGAGGGCGTACCTATTTATGTGGAGACCTGTCCACAGTACCTTGAGTTTACATGCGAGGTATATAAGAGAGAGGACGGAAGAAACTTTGTATGTTCACCTCCTATAAAAGGCGAGGAAAGCAGACAGGCTCTTTGGGAAGCTATAAAGAAAAATCAGGTTGATGTTGTTGCAACAGATCACTGCCCGTTCCAAAGTTATGAAAAGGATTGGGGTATAGACGACTTTACAAAGATTCCAAACGGATGTGCAGGTGTAGAAAATATGTATCCGTATATGCTTGATGCAGCTAATTCAGGTAAAATCACTTTCTCACAGGCGGTAGCTCTTTGCTCAACAAATCCGGCAAGAATATTCGGATGTGATAAGAAGGGCGGAGTAAGAGTAGGGAATGATGCTGATATAGTTATTTATGACAGGGATAAGGATTTTACAATAAGTATAAATAATATGCATTCCGACTATGACCATACCATATGGGAAGGAAAGAAGCTTCATGGATATCCTGTAAAGACATTTCTTAGAGGACAGCTTGTCTATGACAACGGAGATTTTGTAGGAAAGCCTGGAATGGGTAGATTCGTAAAGAGAGTACCGAGAAGTTGAAATGTTGATTAAAGATTATGTTTACGTCACATAAGCTTTATATGATGAAAGTATTGTGACAGAATGATTTATAAAAAATATTGTTTTTAAATTTTAGGGAGGTAAATATGTATAAGTGTAGCGAAGATAGAATGGCAGATAAAATCAAGACCATGAGTCAGTTTGGTGATGCAGGACATGGCGGTATCACAAGATATTCTCTTTCAAAAGAAAATCTTATGGCAAGAGCTGAATTCAAAAAGAGAATGGAAGCTATAGGTGCAAAAATCAAGACTGATGATATGGCAAATATGTATGCAACATTAGAGGGTAGCGATCCTACCTTACCTGCAATTGTTATGGCTTCACATTCAGATTCGGTTAGAAACGGTGGAAACTATGACGGTATTTTAGGTGTAATGGGAGCTATGGAGGTCTTGGAGACTGTTGCAGAACAGAAGATACCTCATAAACACAATCTTGTAGCAATGATTTGGACCAATGAGGAAGGTTCATTATATCCACCGGCTATGATGTCATCAGGTGTTATCTGTAACGATTATTTGCCTGAAGAGATTGGAAAGAAGTTTAAGCATGAGGACATGCTGGCATCAACCTCGGTTCTTGATAAGAATAAGACATTTAAAGAGGCTCTTGAAGCAAGCGGCTATAAGGGGATGTAGTAAACAGATTAAATCCTAAGGATTATAAGGCAATGTTTGAGCTTCATATTGAGCAGGGACCTATCCTTGAGGCTGCAAATAACGATATCGGTATCGTTACCTGTGTACTTGGAATGATAAATTACAGAATTAAGGCTTTCGGTCAGTCGGATCATGCAGGAACAACACCGATGCCATACAGAAAAGATGCATTATATGCAGCTGCAAAGCTTTTTACAGTATTTGCATGATGAACTGGATAAGCTTGATAAGGCATTAGTATATACTACAGGTGAGATAGTATGTCATCCTAATGTACATACAGTTATTCCTGATTTTGTAGAGTTCTCAATTGATGCAAGACATGAGGATCCTAAGGTTATAGAGCAGGTTGTTGAAGTAATAAAGAATATGCCGAAAGAAATAGTAGGCTGTACTACAGGTTATGAGAGAGCATGGTCAAGAGATACAGTTTATTATGATGAGAAGTTGGTAGGTTATGTAACAGAAGCTGTAAATGAGCTTGGATATTCAAATCAGAGAATCAACTCAGGTGCAGGACATGATGCACAGTTTGTAAGCTATATGATGCCTACTACAATGATATTTGTGCCTTCAAAAGACGGACATTCACATTGTGAAGAGGAGTTTACACCGGTTGAACAGTGTACAAAGGGTGCCAGTGTACTTTTGAATGCAGTATTGAAGTGTGATGCTCAATAATATGATTTAAGTGTTGGGGTCAAATATTTTGGCCCCAATATTACAGTAGAACAGAGGTGTGAAATGAGTGTAAGAAAAGTAGCGGAATTAAATTATAATATGACAACTGCCGATGCAAATAATGTAGACGGAAAAATACCGTTCGGAAGACAGTTTGATTTTATCGGTGATGTTGAAACGGAGCTGATGATATTAAATGACGGTGATGAATCATTATGTCTCGGATATACGGATGTAGAGCTGTATGAAGATGCATATGTGGGTGATCAGCTTAATTTCAGAGCAGAGATGTTAAAGGTGGGAAATACATCAAGAACATGTAGAATAAGCACATATAAAGTTGCAACTCCTGCATACAGAATGGGTATCAAAGATGCCAATCCGGGAGATATGTATTATTTTGATCCTCCAAAGTTGATTACTGAAGGTACCGTGGTACTTGTAGTAAAGAAAGAATTACAACGTGGAAATCAGCCAAGTGGTGAAGTTATTGACCCTTGAGAGAACTTGAGCTTTTAATAGGGGGTAATATGAGTACTGAGTTACATTAAGATATAGAATGTCGGATAGAGATGTTTTCTACGGTGGAGGAGTTGTAAACGGAGCCAGATCCATTACTTTGATGGAAGATACCGCAAACAGATTGATGACCAAGGTGTATGGAAATCAGAGCAGATGTGCAAAGGTAAGAAAAGTAAGATTGTTTGTGCCATGTTTTGCCGGAGATTATATGGAGTATAAGGCAAGACTTTGGGTGAAGAAAACGGAAAGAGCAATTATTGAAGTACGTTCATTTTAAGGTTGCAGGTTATCCCTGAGGAGCCTGAGTTTGAAAGCTCTATAGATGTTTTGGAGGATCCTCCTCTTTCAACAGTATGTATTTTTGAATATGTTATTCCTGCAAAGAAGGAGAAAAAGAAAGCAAAAAGCCCTTGAGGGGTTGAAAGTTCTTGACCTTACACATGCATATAACGGTCCTTTCTGTACCGCACTTTTGGCAGACAACGGTGCCGAGGTTATAAAGATAGAGCCTCTTACAGGAGATCAGTCAAGATATTGGCCGCCAATGGATGATAATAGCGGTGAGAGCGGATTTTATGCTTTTATAAACAGAAATAAAAAAGGAGTTACTCTTAACTTAAAGACTGAAAAAGGAAGAGAGATTTTCTATGACCTTGTCAGAGAGGCTGATGTGGTTGTAGAAAACTTCAGAGTCGGAGTAACAAAGAAATTACAAGTTGACTATGAGACATTAAAGAAGATAAATCCGAGAATAATTTATGCTTCAGGTAGCGGATTCGGACAGTACGGCCCGTTCTCAAACAGACCATGTTATGATATCGTAGCACAGGCTCTCGGAGGAATGATAAATCTTACAGGTTATATGGATGCACCACCTGTAAAATGCGGTGTGTCGGTAGCTGATAATGTTACAGGTATTTACCTATGTGTAGGTGTACTTATGGCTCTTTACAGAAGAAATATAAGCGGTGAAGGCCAGCAGGTAGATGTAGCTATGGCGGATACTATATTTACATTGCTTGAAAATGCGATAATATATACAACTCTTAAGGGAATAATACCTCAGAGACAGGGAAATATAGATGCGACAGTATCACCTTTTAATGTATATGAGGCTAAAGACGGATATATTGCTTTAGGAGTAGGTACAGATAAGCTGTTTAAGGTATTCTGTGATGTGATCGGAAGACCTGATCTTGTTACGAATGAGAAATTTGCAACCAATGATCTCAGAATCAAAAATTACAATGACGGTTTACACGAAATAATTGTGGACTGGGTTAAGCAAAGAGGTAAGGCTGAAGTGGAGAGTATGTTTGAAGAGGTCGGAATACCTTGCGGACAGATACTTGATATGAAGGAAGCTATTGAGCATCCTCATTTTAAAGCAAGAGAGATGATGGTACATGTTGAACATCCTACAATTGGAGATATGTATATACAGGGTTGTCCCTATAAAAGCTTAGTGAAACACCGGGAAGTGTAGATACACCTGCACCTTTACTTGGACAGCATAATAAAGAGGTTTACGGCTTTGATGATGAAACATTAAAGCAATTAAAAGAAGAAGGCATAATCTAGTGGAGGAAAAGAAATGGATCTTTAATTTTTTTCCAAAGCACAGCTGATGCTGAAAAAACTGTAGCTGACTTCAGTGAAAAATATGGTAAAACCAAGAGCTGAAGAAATAGATAGAAGCGGTAAAATTTCCCAAAAGGATTTATTCCTGGAAATGACCAAAGATGGGGATTAACAGGTATAGGAACCGAGGAAAAATATGGAGGAAGTGGAGGCAGCGATATTGAAAAAGATAATTGCTGTGGAAGAAATAGCGAAATATTGCGGTTCTACTGCAGCAACACTTTCAATACATACTATATTTGCTTCAGTACTCGGGAAAGTTCGGTACTGAAGAACAAAAAGCAAAAAGTATTTACCTGTAGTATGTGCAGGTGGAGAGTTGAGGGGCATTTGCCCTCACCGAGCCGAAATGCCGGATCTGATGCGGGAAGTGCAAGAACAACTGCAATATTTGATGAGAGTACACAAGAGTATGTTCTAAACGGTACAAAAATGCTTTATAACAGGTGGAGGATTGGCAAAGTATGTATTGGTATTTGCTCTACATCACCTGAATTAAAGACCAAGGGGACTTAGTTGTATACTTGTGGAGCGTGGAACACCGGGATTTTCAATAGGTAAGATAGAAGATAAGATGGGACTGCACGGATCTGAAACGGCAGAGCTGATATTTGATAATTGCAGAGTTCCTAAAGAAAATCTTATCGGTCCTCTTGGAAAGGGCTTTAAGATTGCAATGACTGCACTTGACGGTGCGAGAATAGGAATTGCCGCACAGGCTGTTGGGAATAGCGGCAGGTGCATTGGATGAAAGCGTAAAGTACACAAAAGAAAGAGTACAATTTGGCAGACCGATTTCTTCATTGCAGGGATTACAGTGGTATCTGGCAGAAATGGCTACAAAGGTTGAATGTGCAAGATGGATGACCTACAGAGCTGCAAACTTGAAAGTCAGTGGAATGCCACATACAAAAGAGGCGGCAATGGCAAAGCTTAATGCATCAAAAGTAGCTGTTGAAGTAACGGATAAAGCATTGCAGATACATGGTGGTTATGGATATATGAGAGATTATCCATTGGAAAGAATGTATCGTGATGCAAAAATAACAGAAATATACGAAGGTACTTCAGAGATTCACAAGGTTGTTATAGCCAGAGAAGTGCTGAAATAGGGGGTATTATGAAAATCATTGTATGTATAAAGCAGGTGCCAAATACAAGTGAGGTCAAGATTAACCCTGAGACAAAAACACTTATCAGAGACGGAGTGGAGAGCATAATAAATCCTGATGATAAAAATGCCCTTGAAGCGGCATTAAGGTTAAAGGATGAAAAAGGTGCGCAGGTCGTTGTACTAAGTATGGGACCTATGCAGGCAAAAGAGGCTTTGCTTGAAGCTTTGGCTATGGGTGCAGACAGCGCTTATCTTATAAGTGACAGAAAATTCGGTGGATCCGATACTTGGGCTACAGCAACTATATTGGCTGCGGCTATAGAGAAAATCGGAGGTTATGACCTTATAATATGCGGTAGACAGGCTATAGACGGTGATACTGCACAGGTTGGACCTGAAATAGCGGAATTCCTTAATATTCCACAGGTTACATATGCCAAAGAGCTGAAACTAAAAGACAGTGCGGTAACAGTTAAGAGATATTGTGAATCAAAGGACTATGAATTTGAAGTTAAACTTCCTGCTCTTATTACAGCTATTAAGGAACTTAACACTGTGAGATATCCAAGTGTAAAGGGAATTTTCAAGGCTTATGAGAGCGATGAGGAGTTGGTAGAGGTGTTGACCTTTGATGATTTAAATGTAGATGAAACACAGATAGGTATTAAGGGATCGCCTACAAATGTACACCGCTCGTTTGTACCTGTTAAAGAAAAACATAGTGAGTTTATAGAAGGAAATACAGCTATGGAAAGGGCTAAACTTCTTTTAACAAAACTATATGAAAATAAATTGATACAGTCCGGAGGTGCCAAGTAGTGGAAAGAGCAAAGGTAAATCAAGACATTAATCTTAATGACTATAAAGATGTATGGGTACTTGCGGAATCTGTAAACGGTAAGATATTACCTATAACATTGGAGCTTATGGGTGAGGGAAGAAAACTTGCAAATGAGCTTGGAAAGCAACTTGCAGTTATTGTGCCGGGATATAACATCGAAGAGGCCGCAAGGGAACTTCTTGAGTATGATGTTGATACGGTATACTATGTAGAACATGAGCTTTTAAAAGACTTTTCAACATTGGGTTTTGTTGAAGTGTTATCAAAAGAAGTAAAGAAAAGAAAACCCGGAAGTGCTCTTTGGTAGGGTGCAACTTCAATCGGCAGGGACATAGGACCGAGACTTGCTGCAAGACTTGGAACCGGACTTACTGCAGATTGTACCGGACTCGAGGTGGATGCAGAAGATAAGAAGCTTCTTATGACAAGACCGGCTTTTGGCGGAAATATTATGGCGACAATTATATGTCCTAAAAAAACAGACCTCAGATGGCTACAGTAAGGCCGGGAGTGATGGCAAGAGCCAAAGAAAACAGGAAAAGTCAGATGCAAGTCGAAAAGATTATTCCTGAACTTTGAAAAGAAGAGGATATAAGAACAAAACTGTATAGGAACAGTTGAACATGATCAATGAAAAGGGTAAATCTGACAGATGCCAAAGATTATAGTATCAGAGGAAGAGGTATCAAAAATAAAGACGGGCTTTTTGCATTTGATTGAAAGTCTGGCTAAAGCTCTGGGTGGTGAAGTCGGGTTCATCACGTGCCTGTGTCGATGCAGGATGGATAGATGCTTCTCACCAGGTTGGACAGACAGGAACGACAGTCAGACCCTGATTTATATATTGCTTGCGGTATATCGGGAGCTATACAGCACTTTGGCAGGAATGAGTGAGTCAAAGTATATTGTTGCAATAAACACAGATAAAAATGCACCTATATTTGATATTTGTGATTATGGTATCGTAGGTGATTTAAAAGAAATCATACCGGCTCTTGTTTCAAGTATAGAATCCGGAGAGTTTACATTATAGTCGATTGTCGGTAATTTTGAATATGGGGTGGCTGATGCTGCCCCTGATTTTGTTTATTTAAGGTTTGAAAAATTAAGGAGGAGATATGGAAGAGGTACGTGTGAAAAATAAAATGGAGGTGGAACCGATAAAATCTCTAATTTTAAAGATGTCCATACCGCCTCTTATTTCTATGTGCATGCAATACTCTTACAATCTTTTGGACTGTATATTTGTATCATGTGTCAGCGAGAAATCATTAAGCGCTGTATCAATAATTTTCCCTATTACTACACTTTATATTGCTATAGCTATTTGGATTGGAGTAGGAGTAAGTGTGCTTGTAGCAAAGTATTTGGGTGAAAAAGAGGAGGAAAAAGCAAATACTATAGTGGCAAACGGTATTGTAGTATCATTTGTAGTTAGTAGCCTGGTAACTTTCATAACAATGAATATTATGAAGGGATTTATACTCTCGTTTACAAGTGATCCGGGAACTGTTGATTTGGCAATGGCATATATGGATATATGTGTATTTATGGCAATTCCATGTGCAGTACATATTTGTATACAAAAAAGTATTACAGGGGACAGGAAATATGCTGGCTCCCATGTGCTTCCAGATAGCAGGTGTTTTAACAAACTTGATATTTGATTCGATACTTATTTTCGGATATTTCGGATTTAAACCTATGGGAGTAAGAGGTGCGGCGATTGCCACTGTTATGGGATATACTGTATCTACAATACTTGCATTTTTGGTGCTTATATTCCAAAAACAAAAGGTCGAGCTTGGTTTAAAATACTTTAGAATACATTTAAAACATGTAAGAGATATATTTGTGGTGGGATTTTCCGTCTTTTATATATGAATGTGCTTGGAGCCGCTATGGTATATAATACAAATCTTTTTCTGAAACAATACTCCGAGCTTGCAATAGCTTTTTTCGGAGCATACTTTAAGATACAGCAGATGGTTATAATGACATTGAACGGACTTATACAGGGATGTATACCTGTTATGAGCTATAACTACGGTGCAAAAAGAGAGGACAGATTAAAGGAGAGTTTAAAGATAGGCACAATTGTTGCAATAATACTTACATCATTCAGTATAGTAATGCTTTGGACTTTTACAAAAAATATATTGCTGACCTTTAATCCTCCGAAAGAGATGTTTGAGTTTGGAATTTTTGGTATCAGGATAATGAGTCTTAGCTATGTATTTGTTGGAATTACCACAATGATTGCATCATATATGCAGTCCACAAAGAATGTAGGCAAAAGCATATTGATAAATCTTTGCAGACAACTTTTGGTACTGGTTCCGGTGATGTTTGTCGGCTCAAAGACATTCGGTATAAAAGGAATATGGAGCGCATTTTTGATAACGGAGTTGATTTGTGTAGTGTTCAGCTTTGTACTATATAAGAATACAAAAATAGATATGGAAAATATTGGTAGTAGATAGCGCTTTATTTAAACTATAACATATATAAATACAATTATATTCTGTATATTTTAGAAACAATATGTTATAATTTGGTTAGATAAACCCTAACTAAAGTTATATGGTTTTATATACAGGAGGATTATTATGGCGGAAAAAGGACATGAATTTCTGGCAAGAATTGGTAAGACAAGGCTTAGACCGGGAGGCATAGAGGCAACTAACTGGTTGCTTGAAAAAGGCTGATATTAAGGAGGACTCAAAAGTTCTTGAGGTTGCCTGCAATATGGGGAACTACTTTAGTTCATATAGCAAAAAAATATGGATGTGATATTGTGGGGGTGGATCTTGATGAGAAGGCAATTGAAAAGGCTGAGAAGAAAATAAAAGATAATGGATTGGAGAACAAAGTAAAAGCCATATTTGGAAATGCATTCGATCTGCCTTTTGAAGATGAGAGCTTTTGATGTGGTAATCAATGAAGCTATGCTTACAATGCTTTTTGGGAGATCAAAAGGAAAAAGCTTTAAGAGAGTATTATAGGGTATTAAAAACCGGGTGGAATGGTAGTAACTCAGGATGTGGTTTTAATTACAGATAATAATGAAAGGGCGAAGGAGCTTCGAATAGGACTTAGCAGAGCTATAAATGTAAATGTTGAACCTCTTTTGAGCGATGGTTGGGAATACTGCTTTGAAAGGGTCGGATTTAAAGTGGAAAGTAAAACAGGCCCTATGACACTTATGAGTATTCCTGGAATGATGAAAGATGAGGGAATATTTCGAGGCATTAAGTATTATAAAAAAACAGGGATTACAGGAATTTAATAAAGAATATTTTTCAGAGAATGCGCTCTTTTATGATGGATAATAAAAAGGGAACTTGGGTATATTTGTTTTGCAGGAAGAAAAGAGTAAACAGTAAAAAAATTACTTGCAAATATTGCGCTCATATGCTAATATTGTCAAGTAATGAGCCGGTGTGGCGGAATGGCAGACGCGACAGACTCAAAAATCTGTTATTCGAAAGGGTGTGCGAGTTCGAGTCTCGCCACCGGCATTAAACTGTATGAGGAATTCATGCAGTTTTTAATGCAAAAATATTTTACATTAAAAAATCTTCCTATTAAAATGGAAAAAGTAAGTCTTTTTATGCTAGAATACATCAAAGAATTTTTTTATAAGAC
>BNJU01002632.1_pt1 | contig 97497 bp, 136 predicted proteins | sample 8539281 | NCBI WGS metagenome assembly BNJU01 (sample SAMD00202456, study PRJDB9452) | human saliva metagenome | isolation source: human saliva | place: Japan | reverse complement strand
CAGAGATGAATAACAAATAATATATAGAAATACAGTTTGGAGCAGACGCGAGAGCGTCTGCTCTTTTTGTAAGTATCATATAGTATTTGCGCCAAAAACTCAAAAAAAGGACACCGGTATTGATTTGAGAAAGATTTTGAAAAAAATATGGAAAAGAACATGGAGAATAACAAAAATAGTTCTAGGTGATTGTTTGGATTTAATGAACAATGTAAAAAGATGAATCTGTAGATTTAATATATATGGATCCGCCATTTTATACTCAGACAGTCCAAAAAAACTTTCTGACAAGCAAGGGAGACAGTATTCATTTGATGATTCATTGGCAACAATAGAAGATTATGTTGAATATATAAGATTAAGATTTAAAGAGTGTAGACGAGTTCTCAAAGACACGGGAAGTATTTTTGTTCATTGTGATAGAAATGCATCACATTATTTGAAAAATTGCTTTAGATAAAGTATTTGGTGAAGGTAGTTTCCAAAGTGAGATTGTATGGTCATACAAGAGATGGTCTAATTCAAAAAAGGATTATTGAACAATCATCAAATAATCTTTTTATAGCAAGACAGCGAATTTTAAATTCAATACTATGTATACAGACTATTCTGAAACTACAAATGTTGATCAAATCTTGCAAGACCGAGTTAGAGATGAAAATGGTAAATCAAAGTATAAAACTGACGACAATGGTGTTGTAGTTATGGGACAAGCAAAAAAAGGAGTTCCATTGTCTGATGTATGGGAAATACAATATTTGAATCCAAAGGCAAAAGAAAGAGTAGGATATCCAACTCAAAAGCCTATTATTTTATTGGAACAAATTATTAAGCTGGTAACAGATGAGGGCGACTTAGTTCTCGACCCGTTTGTCGGTTCTGGCACAACATTGGTAGCTGCAAAAATGTTGAATAGAAATTATCTGGGTTTTGATATTTCAAAGGATGCTGTTGGATTGACCAATAGCAGATTAGAAGAGCTTGTTAAGACAGAATCTATCCTTTTGAAAAAAAGGAAAGAGAGCATATCAGAATCTTGATGAAAATTGTTTGGCAGTTATAAATAGTATTGATGCTGTTCCGGTTCAACGGAATAGTGGAATTGATGGATTCCTAAAGGAACACATTGATGGCGGTTCTGTTTCCATAAGGATTCAGAGAGAAAATGAAACATTAGGAGAAACAATTGTAAAAGCTTACAAAGGCTTCAAAAAAACAAAAACAATGCTCATATATGGTTGTGATTAGGACTCACAAAGATATTTTTGAAACAGTAAATTATCATGAGCTTAAATCCAATATTATAATTATAGATAGGTATGATTTACAGTTGAAAAAAACTATTTCAGAAATAAGAAAAAAATGATAACATCCATGAGTTAGCAGTCGAGGCATAAATAAAAAGGGCACTTCTTGTAGTTACTACATTCAAGCGGCATGCTGCATCTGTATATTTTTAGATGGCAGGGCATTATAGTAGGTATTATTGTTGGTGTAGTTCACTAGTCATTAACTCGTTATGGAGAGGAAGGTTTATTTGGGTGGGACTATTGGCAATAATTTGATTGGAGGAGTAGTTGATGCAAAAATGGAAAACGAATCCGGAAGTGATAAAAAAATGATCGATATAAAAAGTGCTGAAACAGCATATATGGAAATACAGAAATACTGTAAAGTTAAGGGATATATGTTTTTTCAGATATGACGGAAGAAGAATTTGTTAATCTTACTAAGATTATGTTTAAAGTGCCGGGATGGTTAGTTCCGATGGATAGAAAAGAAGAGTTTATTTCAGATAGGAAACTTGGGAAATATCGGGATAAATGGAAAGATTGTTATTTAATCTTAGGTGTTTTTCATGCCTTTGAGGACGATGGGAAATGGTACTTCTCTGTTAATATAGATGGAAAAAAACATGGGAATGCCGGCATATAAAAAGTTAGAAAAAAATAAGATTTGATGCGTCTTGCTTGGCATTGTCTCGTTATGTCCGACAGTAGAACTTTTTCGTACAGATTTAACTGTGCGGATATTATCATACCTGAATTCCGTCGTTTCTCTCAAAATCTAGTTTTAGGTGTACAAGAGCATGCAGCTTTGAAAGAAAATGTCGATTTCAGTCTGTGTTAAGTAGAGGGTATCAAGATTGCTAAGGTGAACCGGCTTTTTGGTTGTCATCGCTAGAGATATCAATTTATGGGACTCTCATATGAAAGGACACCGTCATATGCCAGGTATTCAGAGATGGTTAAACTGCCATAAAGATATGAAAATACATGAGAGGTTGTCTTTAACTTAGAGCATGGTGATATAACCCTTGTATAAATAAGCTGTGTAATTAATTCAAATAAAGAGAACTGAAAACGCATTTGAGAAGCAAGTATATCAATAGTTTTCATTAACATAAAGAAAATACTTTATATTGTTTAGTTGAAAAATATTTTTGTTTTTATATTATGGTGATCTTGCTACATTGACAAGTAACGACAATGTAGTTACAATAATTGTATAAGAATGGAGGTAGTACATATGGAGAAATCGGCAACATTGAACTTAAGAGTAAGTCCGACACTGAAAAAAGATGCGGAGTCTGTGCTGGGACGCCTGGGTGTACCTATGTCTATAGCTGTAGATATGTTCCTTAACCAAGTTGTATTGACCGGAGGGATTCCTTTTGCCATAACTTTACCAAGTGCACCTGAGAGTATTGATATGACTAAAATGAGCACAGATGAGATTCATGATAAGATACAAAAAGGCTATGAGTCTTATAAAGCAGGCAGAACACAGAATGCGGCTAAGGCTTTTGAAAAATTTAGAGAGAGTCATAATTGATGGTAAAATATAGAGTTGATATTACGGACGAAGCACTTGCCGATATGGAGTCACTATATGAATATATTAAGTTCAAATTACTTGCGTCTGAGAACGCAATGGAACAATATAATCGAATAGCAGATGCAATTTTGACATTAGACTCATATCCTGAACGTTTTGGGCTGTTTGAGTGTGAGCCTGAACATTCAATTGGAATACATAAGATGATAGTTGATAATTACGTAGTGTGTTATGTTATAGATCCCGAAGTTGTTACTGTAACAAATGTGCTTTATGGTGCCTCAGATATACATAAGAGATTGCAAAAACGATATAAATAGTAAAATTATAATTAATGCCTGAGTATAAGTCGGGCATTATTTTTTTATACCGTTTTATAAGCGGTACTCATGCTAGAATGCTTTTTATTAATAAAACAAATGACCTTGCTATTGCCTATAAGAAAGAATAGAATAGACATTGGAATATTACAGCTATATTTAGATAAATAATAATGTTTAGTAGAAATAACAATTGGTAGAGGTAAAGTGTAATGTCAAATGACCTACAGAAGCTTTTTGAAAAAAAGTTTATGGAAGAATACGAATCGGAGCTAAACGCAGCCCGTAAAGATAAGGATTTTAAACGTCCTTTTGGGTAATATAGTTAGAAAAGATATTGCACATCTGATCGGAGTACAACTGCAAGAGAATATTTATAAAGTCAAGGTAAGAAGGTATTAGATAGAGCAAATACAATAGAGTTTTCATATGTGGATTTTTAACTTGCCAGAAAGTATTTCCTCAAATGAAGCAGAAGTGATAGAAGTAAAAAAATGATTTCCTGCGTTCTAAATATCTTAAGTTAAGAACGGATTGTATAGATAAATGGTAAGCTGTTAAGAAATTCAATGAAGATATTACTAAAATTAACAGCGTATTGGAAAAGTCAGATTCTCACTTTGGATATAGAATGAGAGATGAGATTATTTTCTATATGTTATATAATGACGAGTCTGGCTTATTAGATGAAAAAGAAGCTTTTGATAATCAGATAATGCAAAAGATACTTCCTCGAATTCAAGGTAGCTCAGAGTCAACAGCAAATATCTTGCGTGAATTATTTAAAATCTGTGCGGGTAGTTTCATTAATAACAACGGGCAAACTGATGGTCAGAAAATGAAAAGTTACTTAGATAGTAAGGGAATTGCTGATTACCCAAAGAGTGCAGAGAAAATATGCAAGATGCTTAGGAGATATGAAGACGATGATTTTACCTCTTTCTGGGTCTAACCGAATAGTCGAAGTGACAGCATCAGATATAAAAGTCACTATAATGATGATTCTTTTATACGTGTTTACGATTCAGGTAAGGAAAAACTACGAAGACCAACAGAGGACTTTATCAAAACGACTAGTGTGGTGTTTGAATATATTAAAAAAAGTGTATTGTGGATAGAGTGAGTTTATTTTGATTCTTTTTATTAAAAAGTATTGGAAAGCTAGTAGAAAACTTAATGTGGTACATTTTTAAAATCTCGCCAACAGTATTTTTTCTACGCCAAAAATCTTGATAATGGCGAGACTTTTTCTCGCCGGTATTTATTTTTCATAGCCAAATATGCTACAATGGCGAGAAAAGGGAGGTGATATTTTGAGAGAATTCAATTATTTAAAAGCTTATGGAATTGTCTTTGCCTGTAAATATATATCATACAATTGCAAAAAAATTCACGAATATAAGGGGAAGCAGAAACTTTATGTAAAAAAATTATCCTGATGTTTTGGATAAGATGATTGATGTAGCTAAAATACAAAGTACGAAGTCTTCGAATGCTATTGAGGGATTTATACAAATGATGCAAGACCTAACGAACTGATGAATAAAAAGGCAGAACCCGGAAACAGGAATGAGGAGGAGATTGCAGGATATAGGCATGTACTTGATATTATTCATGAAAACTATGCATATATAGAATTTAAAAAAATGATATTTTGACAATACACAACCAGCTATATTCTTATTCATATGTAAACTATAAGGGGAAATTTAAGACTCTTGACAATACCATTATGGAAGTAGATGCGTTAGGCAACAGAAAGGTGAGATTTCAGCCGGTAAGCAGTTTTGAAACGGAAATGTATTTTGATAAAATGGTTGAGGCTTATAAGAAAGCGGTAAAAAGAAAAATATTCCGGCATTAATTTTAATACCTGTGCTTATACATGATTTTTTATGTATTCATCCTTTTGATGACGGTAACGGAAGAATGAGCAGATTACTGACATTACTTTTACTTTATAAGTTCGATTACTTTGTTTGAAGATATATCAGTATAGAGATGCTGATCGAAGAGAGTGAAGAGTCTTATTACGAAGAGTTACAAAAATCAAGTGAAAATTGGCATACAGGTGAAAATGATGAAATTCCCTTTATAAGATATATGCTGGGAGTTTTATTAAAAGCGTATGAAGAATGTGATGACAGATTTAACATGATAGGAAATGAAAAATTGACATCACCTGAAAGAGTATTATCTGTTATTCAAAAGTCATTAGAGCCGCTTTCTAAAAAGGATATTATGATACTTTTGTCCTGATATATCGCAAAGGACCATAGAACGTGCTTTAAAGGAATTATGTGATAATAGTAAAAATAAAAACAGGTAGGTAGTGGGCGGTCAACAAAATATATTAAGGTTTAGATTAATTGTTATTTAGTTACCTGAAAAATGTTATATTTTTTTAGAAAAAAACTCTATAATAAGATATACTAAATTAGAATAAAAAAATATGGAGTACTATAATGGATTTACAAAAAAGATATGAAGAATTAAAAAAGCAAAACTTCCCTGACGGCGATAGAATAAAATTTATTGCGGATTTAGGTGCAAGTGAGGAAATAGAATATCATTATAAGCTTATCTGTAAAGACAGAGATGAAGGTACGAACCTAAATCTGTCAGGCAGTTTTTATAAACATGATAAAGAAGGCTTGGAGTTTCTGCTTGAGGTTTTAGACAATGAAGACGAAGAAAATTTAAAAGTATTTACCGCATACCTTATTGTCGAAACTCTTTCAAAATTAAGACATAGAGATTTTTATGCTTTATTTTGCAGCAGGCTTATTCCGATTATGACTTCGCTTATAGAGTCAAAAGATGCTTTACTTAGACAAAAGATCATTATAGCTCTCGGATGGATAGGCTCTTTAGATGAGATTGATATTTTGACAAAGCAAATGTTGGAAGATAAAGACAGTCTTTGCAGGGCATGGTCTGCATCAAGCCTTATGCAAATGTCATTTCACGGAGTTGATAAGGAATTGTTGCAGGAAAAGACAAAGTCATGTTTTGCATCTGCGATTGCAGCAGAGACTGATTTATATGCCTGCGGTATTATGATAGAGGCGGCACAGGTTTTATTTGGAAAGAAATGGATAAGTTCATCGGCTGCGGAAGATGTGGATGCTGAGAAAATAGAAAAGGCAAGAAAGTCGGCGGCAAGATTTTTGAATAAGTAGTGAACCGGAGATAAAAATTGCACATTAATATATATGATATTACAAATCAAATTTGACGAAATACTATTTTTTTCTGTATAATACTTTCGTCTTTACGAACAGTGACTTTAAAGGGCGGCATAAGCTACCCTTTTCTTTATGTTTTATGAGAAGGAGGGATATTTATTAAAAGGATAGGAAGGTTAGGAATAGTATTTGCGCTGTTGTTTACAATACTGATTGCAACAGGGTGTTCAAAGGAAGTGGAAAACAACAATATTCATTTGGCGACAGGCGGAACCGGAGGAACCTATTTTGCATACGGTAATGCACTGAAGGATGTGGCAAAGCAGGACAGCAATATTGATATGAGCATTCAGATGAGTGCGGGTTCGGCGGCTAATATCAGACTTATTGAGAACAATATAGTAGATATGGCTATTGTACAAAATGATACACTTACAGATGCTTTTGGCGGCAAAGGAGAGTTTGAGGGCAATCCGATAAAGAAGACCAAGGCGGTAGCCGGACTTTACACTGAGAACTATCAGATAGTGGTTAATAAAAAACTGCAGTTAAATTCGGTTGAAGACCTTAAAGGACTTAGAGTTTCGGTAGGTGAAGAGGGCTCAGGTGTATTAAAGAATGCAAAGAATATATTGAAGGCTTACGGACTTACCGTTAACGACATTGATGTAAGATATCTTTCATTTGATGATGCGGCAACAGCCTTAAAAAACGGTGAGCTGGATGCATTCTTTGTTACAGCGGCTACACCGACAAAGGCGATTGCAGATCTTGCGAACTCCAATGTACCTATTGATATACTCTCGCTGGATGACAGAGCTGTGAGATTTTTGGAAAACAGCTATGACGGTTACAGTGTTACGACAATAAAATCAGGAACATATAAGGGGATCAACAAGGATATCACAACTGTAGGTGTGATGGCGGTGCTTGTGGCAAATGAAAATGTAAGTGCAAATCATATTGATGCAATTTTAAATTTACTTAAAACACACCATGACAGCTTTAATAAGATTTCAGGTGACACTTTAAATATATTTGATGAAAGTGCATTAAACAGTATTGATGCTCCTTTCCATAAGGCGGCTGCAAAGTGGTACAGCGACAACGGTATAACGGGAGTGAAGCCGGAGATTAAGGCCGCCGATACTTCAGCCAGAAAGACCTTAAACCTTGATATGTACCAGACTGTAGCTGTAGCTGTACTGGCACTGTTTATAGGTGTAATGCTGAAAGAGAGAATAAAATTCCTTACAACATTCTGTATACCTGCGCCTGTGGTGGGCGGAATGATATTTGCCGTAATATTCTGTATACTTTATGCAGCGGGTATTATTGAAATAAACTTTGATGAGACATTGAGGAATGTCTGTATGGTAATGTTCTTTACCTCTGTAGGTTTTCAGGCAAATATGAAAGTATTAAAGAGCGGTGGAAAGGGAACATTTATCTTCCTTGCCTTGTTACTTTTACTTATAATACTGCAGAATACTTTGGCTGTGGGACTTTCAAAGGCAATCGGAATAAGTCCGCTTATAGGTATGTGTACAGGTTCAATACCTATGATTGGAGGACACGGTACGGCAGGAGCATTCGGACCTTTACTTGAAGATATGAATGTGGAAGGTGCGACCACACTTGCTACAGCTGCGGCTACATTCGGACTTGTAACAGGTTCGCTGATGGGAGGACCGATTGCAAACAGTCTGATAAAAAAGAAGAACCTTACAGCTACCGCAGTATATGAAGATGACAGTATTCTTGTGGAAGAGGAGATAAAGCATAGAAGAGAAGTTTCTATGTATGCTCCGGCGGTATATCAGCTTACACTGGCAATGGGTATCGGAACAGTTATATCATTTATACTTTCAAAGACGGCTATGACCTTCCCTGTATATATAGGATCTATGATAGTTGCGGCTGTAATGAGAAATATCAGTGAGTATACAGATAAGTTCAGAATACATATGGGCGAGATAAATGATCTTGGAAGTATCTGTCTTTCATTATTCCTAGGTGTAGCGATGATTACACTTAAGCTTTGGCAGTTGGCCACACTTGCTCTGCCGTTGTTTATATTGCTTGCAGGACAGACAGTACTTATGTTCGTATTTGCAAGATTTATCGTATTTAAGCTTATGGGCAGTGACTATGATGCGGCGGTGCTTGCGGCAGGAACCTGCGGTTTCGGTATGGGCGCGACTCCGAATGCAATGGCAAATATGCAGGCCGTAACCGAGAAGTATTTACCTTCAGTAAAGGCATTTTTACTTGTGCCGATAGTCGGAAGTATGTTTGCAGACTTTTTGAACAGTCTTACAATTACATTCTTTATAAATTTCTTAAGTTGATTTTAGGCTCCCTATGGGATCCGATGCTGTAAGAGACTGTGACGGTACGGATATGCCTAAGGAGATAGGAGAGCTTGACGTAAAAATTTATGCCACATATTATAAAACGGGAAAAATAATGCATGGGCAAAGAAAAATCCTGATGAAGTGCAGCAGATGTATGTGATGATTGACTTTAACATGGAAGATGACAGTGTTCTTAAAATCAATCTGATGGAGGTACTGCATAAGGACTTGTTGAAAGTAAATGACCATGACGATATAAAGAGATGGTGGGAAGTTATGTACAGGACTTTTGGCAGGTCGTTTAGAAGTAAGGAATGGCATTATGAAGACGGTGAAGTGGTCATTAAGGCAAAGAAATATTGCTAGTATACGGCAAGCTTTCCAGCGTATATTATATGGGATCTTGTACATATGTACAATGCGGTCTTGCTACAAACGAGATAAAATGGTTTGAAAAGGAAGAGTTATAACCTTGACAGGGCAAGGACTCAAATGAAGTTGATTTCGGATATGGAGTCAAATATGGATAAGATGAAAAAGATTGTAGAAAAATATATTCAGTAACAGGTCTGTATCGGATAGGATTGAAGATGTTTGATAAAAAAATTTATTTATGTGGCTTTATGGCAAGCGGAAAGACTACAGTCGGCAAGGCTTTGTCAAAAAAATTAAATATTGATTATGTTGATACCGATGAGCTTTTGGTAGAGACTTACGGTCTTGGTATTCCGGATATATTTGAAAAATACGGTGAGGAGTACTTTAGAGATCTTGAACATGATATTGCCAAAAAGACTGCGGATATGAAGTGCGGAGTGGTGTCAACAGGCGGCGGAATGCTTACCTTTGACAGAAACGGAGAAATCTTAAAAAAGAGCGGTATTATCATATGTCTTGTAAGAGATTTTGATGTAATATATCAGGAGATAAAGTCGGATAAGAGAAGGCCTTTGGCGCAGACGAAGACAAAGGACGAGTTAAGAGATATGTATGAGAGAAGAATCTCAAAGTATCAAAAGTATGCGGACTATACTGTAGTCAATTCAGGAAGTATAGACGACTGTGTAAAAAAATAATGTCAATTATTGACGAGAATTAAAATCCAGTATATACTATTACGAAAGTATGTTCGAATACTTTGTTAGTAATGGAGATTTTAATGGAAACTAAATATATAAAGATAAGAGGTGCCAATGAGCACAATTTGAAAAATATATCTGTAGACATACCGAGAGGAGAATTGGTGGTTTTGACAGGGCTTTCCGGATCGGGAAAGTCCTCTTTGGCGTTCGATACCATCTATGCCGAAGGTCAAAGAAGATATATGGAGTCGATGTCTTCGTATGCGAGGATGTTTTTGGGACAGATGGAAAAGCCGGATGTGGAGAGTATTGAGGGACTTTCTCCTGCAATATCCATAGACCAAAAGTCCACCAACAGAAACCCGAGGTCTACCGTAGGAACCGTTACGGAGATATATGATTATCTAAGACTCTTGTATGCAAGAATCGGGATACCGCATTGTCCGAACTGCGGCAAGGAGATATATAAGCAAAGCATTGACCAGATGGTGGACAGAGTAATGGAGCTTCCCGAAAAGACAAAGTTTATGATACTTGCACCTGTGGTAAAGGGTAAAAAAGGAAGACATGAAAAGGTGCTTGAAAGTGCCAAAAGGTCAGGATATGTGCGTGCATTGATTGACGGAAATATGTACGAACTGAGTGAGGAAATCAGTTTAGAGAAAAATATAAAGCACAGTATAGACATTGTAATAGACAGGCTTTCTGTAAAGGAAAATATAGAAAAGAGACTGACGGATTCGCTTGAAGCCGCATTAAACCTTGGCGGAGGCTATGCCACAATTGATGTGATAGGAGGAGAACCTATCAAGTTTTCACAAAACTTTGCCTGCCCCGACTGCGGTATCTCTATTGATGAAGTGGAGCCCAGAACATTCTCATTCAACAATCCTTTCGGAGCCTGCCCCGACTGTGCAGGTCTTGGATACACTATGGAATTTGATGAAGACCTTATGATTCCCGACAAGTCACTTTCTATAAATCAGGGAGCGATAGTGGTACTCGGATGGCAAAGCAGCAATGATAAAAAAAGCTTTAGTAATGCAATGCTGAGGGCGCTGGCAGAGAAGTTTAAGTTCAGCCTTGATACACCTTTTGAGGACTATCCCAAGGAAATACATGATATATTGATTTACGGGACTACCGAGCAGGTGGACGTGGCCTATACAGGACAAAGAGGAAGCGGAGTATATCCTGTAATCTTTGAAGGTCTGATAAAGAATATGGAGAAGCGTTACAGGGAAACATATTCTCAGAGTGCAAAGGAAGAGTATGAGCAGTATATGAGGATTGCACCTTGTAAGAGTTGCGGCGGTAAGAGATTGAAAAAGGAAGCGCTTGCAGTGACTGTTGGGGATAAGAATATCTATGACGCCACAGATGAGTCCATAACGGATTTCAGAGATTTTATCGACGGACTTAAGCTTACAAAGATGCAGGAAGCTATAGGTTCGCTGATTTTAAAGGAAATCAGAGCCAGAGTCACCTTCCTTATAGATGTAGGACTTGACTATTTGAGCCTTACCAGAGCTACCGGTACTCTTAGCGGAGGTGAAGCACAGAGAATCAGACTTGCGACCCAGATAGGTTCGGGACTTGTAGGAGTGGCATATATACTGGATGAGCCGAGTATAGGACTTCACCAAAGAGATAACGATAAGCTGCTTGCCACTTTGAAGCATCTTAGAGATTTGGGCAATTCAGTACTTGTAGTCGAGCATGACGAGGACACCATGATGGAGGCGGATTATATAGTGGATATAGGTCCGGGAGCCGGAAGTCACGGTGGAGAGGTGGTTGCTACAGGTAATGCCAAGGAAATAATGGCAAATCCTAATTCAATTACAGGTAAGTATCTTTCAGGTGAGATAAAGATACCTGTACCTAAGAGTAGAAGAATGCCTACATGTTGGCTTAGTGTAAAGGGAGCGGCACAAAACAACCTTAAGAATATAAATGTAAAGATCCCTACAGGTGTGATGACCTGTGTTACAGGTGTTTCAGGCTCGGGCAAGTCATCTTTGGTAAATGAGATAGTATATAAGGCACTTGCAAAGAAGCTTAATCGTGCCCACACAATCCCGGGCAAATATAAGTCAATAGAAGGTATCGAACAGCTTGATAAGGTCATTGCTATCGACCAGTCACCTATAGGAAGAACTCCGAGGTCAAATCCTGCCACATATACAGGTGTATTTGATATGATCAGAGATCTGTTTGCAGCTACTCAGGATGCCAAGATGAGAGGCTATAAGAAGGGCAGATTCAGCTTCAATGTAAAGGGCGGAAGATGTGAGAGCTGTTCGGGTGACGGTATTATAAAGATTGAGATGCACTTTTTGCCTGATGTATATGTGCCTTGTGAGGTATGTGGCGGAAAGCGTTACAACAGAGAGACTTTGGAAGTAAAGTATAAGGGAAAGTCCATATATGATGTACTTGATATGACTGTGGAGGAAGCTTTGACCTTCTTTGAAAATGTGCCTACCATAGCAAGGAAGATACAGACTTTATATGATGTAGGGCTTTCTTATATCAAACTCGGTCAACCTTCTACGGAGCTTAGCGGAGGAGAGGCACAAAGAATTAAGCTTGCAACGGAGCTTTCAAAGAGAGCTACAGGAAAGACCATATATATTTTGGACGAGCCTACTACAGGTCTTCATTTTGCAGATGTACACAAGCTTGTGGAGATACTTAGAAGACTCTCTGACAGTGGAAATACCGTACTTGTAATAGAGCATAATTTGGATGTTATAAAATGTGCCGATTATATAATAGATATAGGTCCCGAAGGCGGTGCAGGAGGTGGCGAGGTGGTTGCTAGCGGTACCCCTGAGGAGATAGCCGAAATAGAAAAATCATATACAGGCAAGTATGTAAAGAAATACTTGTTAGGTAATTGCGAAACTCGCTGAGCTCGTTCGCAATCATTATTGTATACAAGGATAAATTTGTGCAAAGCACAAATTTTAAGCTGAAAAGTTGATAACTGCAAGATTTGGGCGCACTTTAATAAGCGTAGTGCTTATATAAAGTTGATAAGTCCTAAGCAATTAAAGATTTTAAACTTCTGATATGTTGTCGTTGGTTGATTTTATCAGCAACAACTACAGTTAATAACTGTGATATACCGGCTAGCAGTAAATCGGAATGCAGTGTTTTTTCATTTGTTGTTTTCCGTTTGGCAATGCAGAAACTGTCCTTAAAGTGATTGATTGATTTTTCAACATTTACCCTGATCTTATATGTTTCATCCCATTCTTTAGAACCTCGTTCTACTCCGGGATAAGCTCTGAGATTCTTTTCAGGATAAACATAAATCATTCTACCGCAGGAAGAAGTTGTACAAGGATTGTCACAGTGACAGACACGCCGTTTGGACTTGTCTTGTCGGTTGTATTCCCATTTCATTTTTGGACAAACGAACTTCATTGTAGACAGCTTGCTCCTTTAAATGGGATTTACTCCTTCACGTTTCATCGGAAGTGAAGAATCATGAGGGCAACAAGGAATACCATTTTCATTGAATGTATATTTAACATTATCCATTGAGAGCTTAACTTTTAAAGGAATAAATACTTTTTGGAAATTGAAGTCTTCAAAAAGTGATTTGTAAATCTCAATGGTATCAAAGGCTGCATCACCAAGGAATATAGATGGTTTAATACCCGGATGCCTTGTTTTAAAGTCCTTTAAGGTAGGCAGTAAAGCTTTGGAATCAGCAAGAGATTTGTTTTCATCCGGAGACTTTGCTTTCTTTTCAACTACAATGTCAGGATGGGAAGTAAGATAATCCTTGTTGTAGAAATCAATGGAATGAACAATTCCAAGTCCATTGGTAATAATACCGAACTTGTAAGCGTAGCAGAAATGTCCGTTAATGTACTGCTGTTTAACCTCATGGTTTGATGAAGCTGATGTGGGCATAGAAGCGTACGCTGCCTTATAAGGGTCATAAGAACTATCAAAATTCATAGATTTTGCATAGGATTTAAGTTGCTTTATAATGCGGTTGGCATATTTAGGATTATTTTCGGTTACATAAGCTTCAATACCTGAAGTGTCAAACAAAAGCATAGAAGCAAGGTTGCTATCAATATCCCTACATATCGGTTCAGTTATATCAACAAGCTTATCAAAAACAGATTGTAAGTCCAATAAAAAAATCTTGCTTAAAAACGAGTGATTTTAGTGGCATCAGGAACTTTGGTAAAAGCTGCAGAATTCTCTAAGATGTCTGGAATAATGAAGAAAGACAAGTAAAAGAGAATCAGTAGGAATAGAAAACAGGCGTTGAATGATCAAAGCCCAAAGCATAGCAGTCAAAGGATATTTTCGATTTCTACCTGTGGCTGCATAATAATGATTGTAAAAAGAAAACGGAATAATTTCATCAAGGTCAATGTGATTTTTCGAGCAGAGTAAGAAACTGAGGTTTGTCAGATTCAAAAATATCTTTACAATCTTCAAAAAATATCTGCCAAAGAGAGTTGTTTTTTGTGATATCATAGTAATGTCTCCTTTAGGGATGTGGTTTATGTTTGTTCAACTCAATTATATCACAAACCCTAGAGGAGATTTTTATATTCAGTAACAAAAAAAGTGTCGTATTTATACAATGTCATTAACTTAACGTTTGGAGCATACTCTTGCAAATAAGGGTATGCTCTTTTTTCTTCACTTTTTACTATTATTAGCTTAAAAAGAGCATAGTTCACCAGTTTAAATCGAAATGCTTATTCAGTTTAGAAACTTCGCTTATGTGTATTCGAGAAATTTGCTGCAAGCTGTCCTTTAGTTCTGTGATAATGTCTATCATGCCTTATCGGCACTACATTTTTGCTTATTTCATCATACAATGCCTGTAGTAGCGCTACTTTTTTATTTCCATCTTTTTCTATAAGAATGTATATTAGGTCATTTTTCAGAAGTCCGATACTTAGGTTTTCGGTTTAACTGCATTGTATGTTTATAATTATTCTTTAGGTGCTCCTGGCTACTTTCTTCTATATCACAGATTATATCTTCTGCAAGATTGCTAACATAAATAGTGCTGTTAATGTCCTGCTCAATAAGCACTGATTTTATCCCTGTGAAATTTTCGATTTTTAATCTGTCTTTCAAAACTTCATAGGCCGTCTCTATACCCCAGCGCATATGATACAGTTCTGCAAAGCATTCCTCCGGAAATTTATCCCGTGGAAGATTAGTAGCGAAAATTTCTGACTTTCCATCATCTAAACACACCTTTACAAATCTCATTGAAAAGGAATCTCTGCTCATCATGATAGTTTCTTCTTTTTTGCCAATATAATTTCTCCTTCTAGCCTTTGTTAATGTTATGTCGACATCCTCATCATTTGATTTTAATTCTTTCTGTTCAGCCTTATAGTCACTTGTTTTTAGTCTTGCTACAAAATACACTCCATAATCTATAAAATTCAAAAATGCCGGTGTCGAAGGATAACCTCTATCCATAACAACAAGATAGGGATATCTGTTTCCAATTGTATCCTCTATTCCTTTTTAACTGTTCCTGGGCTACTCGCATCTCATCAAACTTTACGGTATTAATACTGCTTTTCCAGAATAAAGCGATTAAGAACGTCGTAAATACATCCCAGCCCAATCTGAGCACATGGTTTTCCTCCTCTCACTGAGGCACTTCCGTATTTCTCGATGGTTTTCACTCAGTTGTAGGAATATTTATATCAGATCCATCTGCAGCTAAAAATAAGGAATCCTTTTATAGGTATATGGTTCTACCTCTTCATCCTGGTAAAAATTTTTATTATGTTCCTGATAAAGAAACTTAAATGCGTCCGGATTTAAGTTCATCCTTTGCTTTAGATAACCTGGTTTAGATATTTCTGTTCCCGGATGTGTTGTTTTCATATAATTTCGCAGCTCCATTTTTGAGAGTAAAGTCTTGCGATTAATCATAGAATACACTAAATCTTCTAGTGGCATCTTTCTACGTCTGACAAGAGTGTTTGTTTTGCCACCACGACATACCTCAAGAAATACATCTGAAAGAATATTATTCTGATCTTTTAATAGTCTATTCTGTGATTTTCTCACTACAGCCCTCCAATTATTTAATCCTCATCATAAACAAGACGAGGTTTCTTCTTAGCATAGGCTGCCTTCAAATATGGAATCTGCTCTCCCAGTAACTGCACCCAGATTCGCTTTCACTGTCTGCACAACCTTGCCATCAATACGTTTGTTTTCAACAAGGCTGGCATAATAATACTTTTTCACCTCTATATTCTTTTTGTAAGTATTTTTTTATAAACATGCTACACCTCGTGATTTTTTTCTCACTACAAGTATAGCATAATTATCGTTTTTAAACTATCTTTTTGTAATATTTTTCTCACTACTCTTAAGTTAATGACATTGTTTATTTATAAGGCTTTAGAGGGTTTTTATATATGACTAAGTGTTGAAGACCCAGTCCCCGTGTTGAAAAGCCCTGATGGGGATTGACTTTTATTGTATAAGACGTATAATATGAGAAAAAAATTTAATTTGATACATTAGGAGGGATTACTATGGGTTACAGTGGTGGTAGCAGTGATGGAGATATTGGTGGTAGCAATAATAGTGGTGGATACTCTAGTGCGGACTATTCATACGGTGGATATTATAATAGGGATACCGGTTATACAAGTCCAGATTATTCATATGGTGGATATTATAATGCCAATACTGGTTATAATAGAAAGGATTACTCGTATGGTGGATATTATAATGCCAATACCGGTTATAATAGAAAGGATTACTCGTATGGTGGATATTATAATGCCAATACCGGTTATACAGGTCCAGATTATTCATATGGTGGGTCATATAATAGCGGAGGTGGAAAATAATTGAAAAATACACCTGTCTTTGACAGTTTTGAAAGATAAAATACCCTTCAACACCAGTGTTTTACGGTTCTATGTCAAGTGTTGGGGTGGGTTGATGTCAAGCATAAATGATTATGTACCAAAATAATTAAGTTATAAGCCCCCACAAAGGGGCTTTTGTCATGCACTTTTTAAGTCTTCTTCAATTCTGTGTGGCTGTGAGTGAGCGAATTTATTAAAGGCATCTAATCTCCAAGGATGGTTCATAGGTTGGATATAAGGCTTTCTAGGCTTGGGATGTTTGTAGTCAGCATCGAAGTCCTTAGATTTATGCTCATGAGCAGGTATTTCTTCCAGTGCATAAATATCTTTGTCATTTACGCACGCAAAAATAGACCTATCAAATGCCTTGATAAGCATAACCTTGGTACCTTTTCGATAATGGATCTGCACTCCTTTATGATCTATCATCTTATAAAACTTTTTCTCAAATTTAATCGCATGTCCGGCATCAACAGTTCTCTCAGTCAAAACCGCCAAAGTAAGATTTATTTTTCCGCTGAAGTGCAAATGTTAATTCAACTTAAAAAAGTAAAATTATGTAAGTTGCATTTAGTGTTACAAAAAGCAAAGAAATATAGCATTTATACTACTAAAAAGATGCAATAAGTGTTACAATATAAGTGTTATGTGGAGCTATTTAGGGTGCATATAAGTCATTTTTTTGAATGACAAGTAAGCGGACTTTAGTCGAATTTTTTAGTGTAGGACTAAATTCCACTTGTAAGATACCGTTATGAGACACCTTGACAGCTACTTATAATTAGAGTTATCTATTTTTTTCAGAATATAGGGTTTTTAAAAATAATCCTATCTTTTTCAATTTCTCTGATACCAAATGTCATCAGCTTTTCATAGAAATCATGGTACATGAAGGATGCCACCTCTAAAGGACTATTGCCACTAAATTTTTCAACAGGAGCAGAATTTATATGGCTTATAACAAGATTAAGAGAATGTTGATCTGTTAAACCAATAGATCTCAAATCTGTTTGTTTTGGAAGGATATAGCGTAGTTGAATGTGATTGTTTTCAAGAGAACCTTTCTGCCAAGATTGCATAGGATCACAATAGAATACCCTAGTGCGTGTGGAGCCATCCATATCTGTTTCCATATCCTTTGCTGCATAAAATTCAGAACCTCTATCAGTTAGTAAAAACATTTACATATTTTCTAAATATATCTTTGCCAAGAATAGTCTCTAATGTATTTACTCCATCTTTCATGGCAGAGGATGTTTTTTCAGTTTGATAGAGTGCGAATAAGATGCCTGATGGAATAAATTTGAAAGTCTGAATAAATGGTCCTGTGGTTTCGTCGTTATAGACTGTATCCATTTGAGTTATAAGAGCATTCGGATTGTCATCAATGTATATCTTATAATCATTATATGTACGTTCAATCAGATGTTTATTATCTGCTCTTTTTTTTAATTTCTTTGATTTCTTTTTTGAAGGTCTTCTTGAGACTTGTCGTCTAAGGTCAAGGACAGTTATACCGGCTATCTCATGAAACACATCACCTTCTATGTAGTTGTACAGTGTTTTCTCAGATATACTAAGTTCAGGATGTGAAGCAAGTATCTGATATGGAGATAGTCCTTGTTTAAGTAGAGGAGCTATAGTATTGGCTAGATCTTTAGCCTGCTTTGCAGTTAGATTAACACCCTGCCTAGAGTCTACTAGGGTATATCTGTAATCTAACCAAGCATCTTGTGGGGAATAGTCATACTTATCGAAGCGACAATGCCTCTAATTACTACATCCATTGCAGGCACCGGGAGAACGGTCACGCCTCTTGCAGTAGAATGGAGAATAAAGTATACATTCAGTAGTACATTTACGTCCAAAAGGACATTTCTTGTAGTTATTACATTCAAGAGGCATACTACATCTGTGAGTCAACTTACGATGCAATTTAATTTCCTTACAAACAGTAGACTTGTTTTTACCTATAGTTTTAGTGGAACCATTAGTTATGCCGGCGAGTATAATGTGTCTATCTTCAAGTGTTAAGTGATAAAAAGAATTTAAAGATTTTATATTAATACCTACCTTTCCGGTAGATTTACTACATAAAGTGTACTACTAAATGCAACTATTGTAAAAAGTTGAAATATGTGTAAGACTAAATACAACTTTAATATAGTGATAGTGGAAATAAACTTTTCACTCTAGGTATTTATTTTTTTCTTTAGACGTTTGTGTTTCAAAGACAGATTTGATACCATAAAGTGGAAGTAGTGGAAGTGCAAACTTCTCATTGAATTCTTTTATGTAGGAGTGAAGGAATTCATTGGCTTTATGGATATCGGTTACGCCTGCGAGTCTAAACTCAATAGGCAGGCGTGACTGTAAGGTTTGATTCAATCGTTCTATGCGTCCTTTAGCCGGTGGTACGCTGCTTGATTCAAGATGTGTACCAAGTTGCTTTGCAGGCGTAAGCGAACTGTGTATAGGTGTCTTTGTCGTTAGATAAGGCACCTTTTTTCGGTTCTTTGTCAAGTGTTGGGGTGGGTTGATTTTTCAGCCCACTTTTTATATTTGAAATTTTTTGAACTCACCATTTTGCCGGGCAGTATATATTTAAAGTCTGATAAATATTTTTTTGCACAACAAAAAGACCTCGTCCCCAGTCATTTTTTTAAGCTGTTGCCATTAAAATTCTATTCCTAAAATATGTAAAGTTACGTACACCATAAGATATTCTTTTAAGTACCTTTATCTTGTTATTAAACCCTTCTGTAGGCCCATTTGATATATGTCGATACTTAAGTGAATTTAAGATGTATTTGTAATTATTTCTAAATGCTGTGATTGCCGCATTAAACTCTTTTATACCGGAACTTTCCACCTCAAGCAGCCATTCGCGAAGTAGCACTCGTTGCTTTGAGTATGACTTTTCATCAAGTAGCTTAATAAACAACTCTTTTATGAAGTGTGCTTTCCTTAAGTCTTCTGAATACTCTAACATCAGATTAAGTGCCGCCTTATTTTCTTCAGACAGATTTGATTTTCTCGCCGTAATGATGTGTCTGCTTCGCTTATAGTACCTTCTAAGAGTCTTTGACATGCTCTTTTGTACATTCTTTCTTACATTCTCCAGAGCCCAATATACCTGCCTTATAAAGTGGTACCTGTCAACAACTATCTTAGCATTTGGAAAAGTATGTTTTTAGCCATATCTATGAAAAGTCTTATTCATATAACATGAGAAATATTTTACATTCATGCGTTTTGACTTATCAAGAGACTTAAAGTATTCAACCAAACATGCACTCTTTTCTTGAGTAGAGTATATCAAGCACTTTGTGTTTTATAGGATCCACAACAATAGTTTGATACTTTTCGGTTCCGGCATTCCCTTTAAACTCGTCTATTGATATAGCTTCTCCAATTCTATCAGATGAATTGTTGAGTGTACCAAGTATCTTATATACAGTATGTGTAGAGACATTAGCTTTGTCGGATGCCTCCTTAATAGTTATTACATTATGGAAAGAATGAGCAATGAACTTGGTCAGCCTTTGAGTTCTATGCATATACTTTGAAACGAAATCATATGATTCGTAAAAGTGTTTGCCACAGTTAGGACAATGATAACGCCTCTTTTTAAGGTGTAGTGTACAAGATTTACCTTGAAAGGGTATATCTTTAATCTTTTGGATTCTGTAATCATGTACCTTAGCGGTTTGGTTACTGCATCGCGGGCATTTATGAGGTTTAGGGTCAGTAGTAATAAAAAACGAAATATCATCGTCTTTAATACAATTAACCTGAATTATTCACGGTACAATATTTTAGTTAAGTACCGTGCTATAAATCTTTAAACTTAACCCATGACGCTATAACTGACTTAATACACCTAAAAATGGGCAGACTTCCCCTAGATAAGGTTTACAAGTAGTTATCAAGCTGTCAAGGTTCATTATTAGTTGTTATTCAAGCTGTATACATAGCTTGCTGATATTGTATAGGGTATTATAGAACTCATCCTTATATGGGCAACTGCTACACAGCTTGAATGTTATATACCTTGCTGAACGAATTACTTTTGCAGCAATCTTAAGCAGTTTTAAACGGACAGTACCAATGCGTTGTTTTCTCATATTTGCAGATAACGCGGGTCGCCTAAACCAATTAAATATGTTATAAGCAAATGCATGTATTTGGAGCCTGTTGGCATTTACAATCCTTTTATGACTGATAACAGAAGCAAAGTCAAAACCTGTTTTTCTTTCCTTTATGAAGTTTTCCATCAAGCCTCTTTTGCAATAGAACTTGATTAGATATTCAGGGGATGACTCCATGTTTGTAACAATGAATGTATACATGTATGTCATTTGGTTTTCAGGTTTTTCAACTTTACAGACCACACGTCTTTCATAAGGCCAAATGCCTGCCTGATACATAAATTCACCATAAGTTACAGCATAATCAACTTTGTTGTTTTTTGTAATTTCATCAAGTATAGGCTGAAGAAAGTCCACAACTCCTGTACTTGAATACTGAGTTCCATCACGAAGCTGAATTTTAATTAAATCTCCGGTAATTCCATCATAGCAAACAAGCGGATGGTAACCGTTACTTTGATAGTGGAAGTTAAATGCTCTACCTTCTTGTTTGCCATAGGCATTAAGAAGTGTTGAGTCCAAATCTAAAATGATAGCTTCAGGCATCTGAATGCTATAAACTTTCTTTCGAAGGATTTGATTTATTGAAAGGAACTGATTCAAAAAATCCTCATCCATTCGATTATGAAATCTTGAAATGGTCGGCTGTGATGCTAAAGTGCCTTTATTAAGTACTGCTTTAAACACCGGATCATTTGTAAGCTCATCCGAAGTGTCATCTTCAAAATAGCCTGCAATAATCATATATATCATCTGAAGAAGGTTTTCTTTATCAGTATGATAACGGAATAATGCAGAATCATTGGTTTTAAATGATTGACCGAAAAGTTTATCAATGCCAAGTTTACTTACGAATTCTTTTATAAGAAGTAAGCCGGCATCGGAGGATAAATCCCCTCCATCGAAATTAATTTTAATTTTTCTATTGCTTTCAAGTGATAAGGTGTTTACAATACTCATAAAGGGCTCCTTTGTGTGATTTTGTTAAGTTTAAAGCACCTTAATTTTACCACAAATGGACGCTCTTTTTATTCACTTGATAAGTGAAAAGCAATATTTAGTTAAAATATAGTAATAATGGGGGTGTCGCACTAAGTAATTAGTGTGCAGCCTCTTTTAATAAAAAAATTACAGCCGGACTTAGAAAAAGTTCGGCTGATGGTATAAAATATATGTATGCAAAACCCTATATTATTACACAAAGATTATACTTTGAATGAGGAAGGATATCAACTAAAACTTCCTTTAAATTTAGAAACTATCATTCCGGGTCTTTGACAATTTGTTTACATAAATAAGCTTAAAAAAGTCTCACAACCCGCATATAGCCTACATTTCTTAGTTGAAAAAAATTTGTCAAAATTTTTCGTTTTATTATATAGTATTTTATAGTATTGTATGGTATAATGGGACTTGGAGGTTCCCTATGAAAGTTACTACATCAAAATCAAAAAATGCTGAGTCATTCTATATTTCTAAAAGTTTCATTAATGACAAAGGTGTTAGCACCTCTGTTAATGTACGCAAACTTGGTACGCTTGCTGATTTATTAAAAAAGCATGGACCTACCAGAGATGATGTAATGGAATGGGCTCGTGCTGAAGCAAGACTTGAAACACAAAAAAATATAAAGAAGAAAAAAACAGTAAATATTTCTTTTAACTCCAATAAAAGACTTCAACCTCAACAACAAGTCTTCTATCGTGGGGGATATCTGTTTTTGCAATACTTTTATTATAACCTTGGCTTAGATAAAGTTTGCAGAAAAATAAGGGATAAATATAGCTTCGAGTTTGATATCAACTCGATATTATCAGATTTGATTTACTCAAGAATACTTGAACCTTCCGGTAAACGCTCAAGTTATAAATGTGCACTGGACTTTTTGGAGCCACCGTCTTACCAACTACATGACGTGTACCGTTCTTTAAATGTACTTGCTAAAGAATGTGACCTTATACAATCTGAAACTTATAAAAACAGCCACTTATTAGGAAAACGCAATGATAAGATTCTTTTTTATGATTGCACCAATTATTATTTTGAGATTGAAGATGAAGACGGAATTAAGAAATATGGTAAAAGTAAGGAACACAGACCAAACCCTATAGTACAAATGGGTATGTTTATGGATGGTGACGGCATTCCTCTTGCTTTTTCTCTATTTCCGGGTAATGCTAATGAGCAAACATCTATTAAACCTCTTGAAGAAAAGATTTTAAAAGAGTTTGATTGTCAAAAGTTTATTTATTGTAGCGATGCAGGACTCGGTTCGGAAAAAATAAGAAAATACAATCATATGGGCGAAAGAGCCTTTGTCGTTACACAATCTATAAAAAAGCTTAATGCACAAGATAGACAATGGGCTTTAGACACTAAAGGATTTAAACGTTTATCTGATGATAAAGTAGTAGATTTATCAGAAATATCAAGGGATGATGAGACTATATATTACAAAGATGCTCCGTATACACCTAAGGATTTATCTCAGAGGCTTATCATCACATATTCACCTAAATATGCCAAATACCAAAAAAACTATTAGAGAAAAAAACAAGTTGACAGAGCTAAGCTAATGCTTGAAAAAGGTAGCATCAAAAAAAGAAAGAAGAAATCCTAATGGCCCTGCTGGGTTTATTAGCAGCCTTGCAGTGACTGATGATGGAGAAAAAGGCAAATGTACATAACTTTCTTAATACAGATAAAATAGATGAAGAAACTAAGTATGACGGTATGTATGCTGTCTCAACAGACCTACTTGACGATAATGTAAGTGAAATACTAAGTATAAGTGAAAAGCGATGGCAAATCGAAGAGTGCTTTTAGAATTATGAAAAACCGAGTTTGATGCAAGTCTGTGTATTTACAAAGAGTTGACAGAATTACGGCTCACTTCTTAACTTGTTTTTTTAGCATTGATTATTTACAGATATCTTGAGAAAGCTTTTAGAACACAAATATACATGTGAAGAGATTCTAAAAAAACCTTAAAGGATTTTTAATTTTGCGTATGTAAAAGAGCAAGGTTTTATACCGCTATATAAAAGAACGGAGCTTACAGATAAGCTACATGAGATTTGTCATTTTAATACAGATTTTGAATTTATAACAAAAAAAGTCAAATGAGAACAATTAAAAAAACAAAGTAAGGGGAAATAAAATACTATTTTTTTATAGTTTCAAAACGAAATGTAAATACCCTACAAAGCCGCTAAAAACAAAGGGCTTGAAGGGTATTTTATATTTCGAAAACTGTCAAAGACAGGGATTATTACACAAAGATTATACTTTGAATGAGGAAGGATATCAACTAAAACTTCCTTTAAATTTAGAAACTATCATTCCGATAGATGATTCTGTGCGATTGCTGAGTCAGTTTGTGGAGGCTATGGATTTAACTGACTTATATTCTACTTATAAAAGAATAAATACAGTTTCGCCAAGAACTCTATTGAAGATTGTTTTATACTCTTATATGAATGGGGATTATTCTTCTCGTTCCATGGAACGAAACTGTAAACAGGATATTAATTTTATGTATCTTTTAGAAGGCAAGTCGGTTCCTGATCATGCTACTTTTTGCACGTTTTTCGCAGTATCCATTTTTGCTCCATGCTCAAAAGAATACTTGCCGAAAATGTCTAACCTTCTTTACGAACTTGGAGAAATTTCAGGAGAAATGATTTTTTTATTGACGGCACAAAAATTGAAGCCTGTGCTAATAAATACACATTTGTATGGAAAAAGCAGTAACCAAAAAAATCAGGCAAAAACTTCTCATTAAAATAGCTGATTTTATTGTAGAATGTGAGCAACTTTATGATATTCGTGTTGCTTATGGTGATATTGTTAAAATGAAACATGTAAAAAGGTTAAGAAAAACTATATACCTTGAAACAGAAAGAAAATATTATATTTGTACATGGTATCGGAAAAAGGAAACCACCACTACAAAAGAGTATAGAAACATTAGAAGAATATCTAAATCGTTTAAAAGGATACACACAAAAACTGCATCTTTGTGGGAAAAGAAACAGTTATTCAAAAACAGATCCGGATGCGACTTTCATGAGAATGAAAGAAGACGCAATGGGAAATGGACAGCTAAAGCCGGCATTTAATTTGCAACATGGAGTTGATTCCGAATACATTACTTGGTTAACCATCGGACCACAGCCTACAGATACTACCACTTTGATTCCATTCTTAAAGGAAACAGAGAAATATTTGGCATTCAAATATCAGAAAGTCATTGCAGATGCCGGATACGAAAGTGAAGAGAATTATGTCTTCCTGGACCAGAATCAACAAATGGCATTTATTAAGCCATCGAATTATGAAATTTCAAAAAAGAGAAAATATAAAAAAGATATAGGTCGCGTAGAAAATATGGAATACAATGAAAAAAGTGACTCTTATATTTGTAAAAATAATAAAACACTATCATTTACACAGGTTCGGCGTTCTAAATCTAAAAACCGGATATGTTAGTGAGAAAAAAATATTTATCAATGTGAGGAATGCTCAGGTTGTCCTTACAAGAAAGAATGCATCAAAGGAAACAATTGTAAAAACTCCAATGGAAGAACGAAACAAAGTCCTTTCTGTAGCAAAGACATTTCTAAAAATATCGAAAAAGAAGATTTGGAACGAATTTTATCAGAAGAGGGTATTCTTCTCAGAATAAACAGAAGCATACAAGTAGAGGGCTCTTTTGGTGAGTTGAAACAGGATATGCAGTTTCGTAGATATTTGAGTCGTGGTACATCGAATGTTCTTGCAGAAAGTGTATTACTTGCAATGGCAAAAAAATGTGAATAAACTTCACAATAAGATACAAAAAGGAAAAAAACCGAAGGCATTTATTTCCTTTGAGGGGTGCATAAATTTAGAAAGTTCAAAAAAATTTAAAAAAACCATTTTTGGGGCTTTTATTAAAGTGCGTTTTTACAAAAAAACTGTTTTTTTATATCATAGACTTTGCAGTTAAGGAATAAAAAGAACTACAAAGGAGCCGCCACCTAACGATTGATGAACCGTTAAAGCGACAGCCCCATTCATGGCGTTGACATGAATAATCTAGGATTAACATTGACTTTTACATCATAAATACCTAAAAATCTTATTTAGGTCGTTCATATGGACACCTCCTCCAAGTATAGTTTTTTTGTGTTGAACTGGGGACTTGGAGGTTTTTTTATTATACCTGAATCCGTGAAGCTCCTAATTTATTAATCCAACATTTACTTATCAATACTGGCATTTCTCATACTTTTGCAGATATATTTTTTTCACCTATCAGGTGTAGAAAAATCATGATACAATACTCTTGTAAATAATCTGATTTAGGAGCGAAATATTATGAAAAACAATCGTCGAATGACTCTTGCCAATAACAACATTGTTTTCGAATATACCAACGAGCGTATCATCCCTGCCGGTGGGTTAGCGGTTGTCGGTGCAATTCTTGGAAAGAGTGATTTTACCAAAAGGCTCAACCGCATGGATGTTACAGAAAATCGTTCTCAGCATCAGATTAAGAATGGTGATATCATCCTTACATACATAGGAATGCTTTGTATGGGAAAACCTTATTTTGAGGCAGTCCATGAGATGGATGACGACAAAGCTTTTTATCAGGCTGCATTGGGAATCACCCGAAGTATTCCTTCAGAGGAAACGCTTCGTCAGCGTATGGATGACATTGGCGATAGTCTGCGTAGCCTGATTCTTGATGAAAAATATCCGGATGCTCCTTGCTAACAAAAAATTCGACCCGGTGTCCTTTCCAATGGTTTCGTACCGGTAGATATTGATGTAACACCGATGGATAATTCAAAATCCCGCAAAGAAGGTGTTTCTCGTACCTATAAAGGATATGATGGTTATGCTCCCATGATGGCCTACATTGGCACTGAAGGTTACGCAATCAATTTCGAACTCCGTGAAGGAAAACAGCATTGTCAAAATGGTACCGTAGCATTCCTTCAAGAGACAATCAAACTCTGTAAAAAACTGACTGATAAGCCTCTTCTCATTCGTCTGGATTCGGGAAATGATTCAATTGATAACGTTGCTGTTCTCATTCAGGAAGGCTGTTATTTTATCATTAAACGAAATCTTCGCCGTGAAAGTAAAGAAGAATGGTTTAACATGGCAAAGCAGTATTGCAAAAACGTCACCACTCCTAGGGAAGGAAAAACTATCTATATCGGAAGTGATTGGAAAACTGTCACAAGTAAACAGTTCAAACAGGAATTCACTCTTAGAGCCGGCTATGAAATCACAGAGCGAACCATTAATAAATACGGACAATTTATGTTTCCGGTCGATATTGAAGTAGAAACATGGTGGACAAATCTTGGAGAAACAGACCGGGAAATCATACGCCTTTATCATGCTCATGGAGAATGCGAACAGTACCATAGTGAAATTAAGACCGATATGGATATAGAGCGCCTTCCATCCGGCAAATTTGATACCAATGCACTTGTTTTAGAGTTAACCATCATTGCTTACAACATTTTGCGAATGATTGGCCAAGGAACAATTGGAGGTCGCGCTCCGCGCCAAAAACGTGATGTAAAAAGACGTCGGATGCGTACAGTAATCAGCAATTTGATCATGATGGCAAGTCATATCACAACACACGCACGACAATTAATCATGGGATTGGGAAAAAAGTAATATATGGAGACATATATTCGCTGATTACTGTGAAAACAATATCCTTGCAACTGCATAAAACGTCATTAGCAACCGAAAGGCTTTATTTGCTGACCCATTTTTTAGGAACAGGCTCATTTCATGCTTAAAAATCAATATATTATTTTATTAAATTAACAAAATCAGTCGTCTTCAACATAGGTCGGAGTCTATCGCAGATTTGGCATTTGAACAAAACTGAACTTCACGGATTCAGGTTCTATATAGATTAAGAACCTGACTTCTGATATCAGGGCAGATAGTGGTAGCCGGCTTTCGGACTCTGTTACCATGAATAAAGAATGCCTTACCATCTTTAATATAACCTTGTATCATACGGTTTATATGCCTTTTGGTGCATCCTAGGATAAGAGCAGCTCTATCCTTATTAGATGTATAGGGGTGATCTGCCAGACCTTTGATAACTTCATACTTTCTTTGTTCATCCATTGATAAAATAACCTTTCTGATAAGTCAGTTCCTCCTAGTGTTAGAATATACAAAATAGTATTCTACCATAAGTGGGACATTTTTATTTGTGGTATACTAGGACTTTATCATTTATGGCTTATAAAAACCCGGGAAAGCCCGACGGGGGATTGACTTTTATTGTATAAGACGTATAATATGAGAAAAAAATTTAATTTGATACATTAGGAGGGATTACTATGGGTTACAGTGGTGGTAGCAATAATAGTGGTGGATACTCTAGTGCGGACTATTCATACGGTGGATATTATAATAGTGATACCGGTTATACAAATCCAGATTATTCATATGGTGGGTCATATAATAGCGGAGGTGGAAAAATAATTGCAAGATACACTTGAAGAGATATTTGTATTGATAGATTACATCACCACGATACGATAAAGTGTATCGTGTTTTTATATTGGAGGGAAAATGGATTTAAATGAATTGAAAAATAATTATATCTAAACAGCTTTCACTAGAAAAATGGGGTGAAAGCATCGGATCATCTAGCAACCGATTTAGGTTTATGCTCGTTTGATATGATGGTATTGATTGTAGAGATAGAAAATGTATGTGGACATGAAATAAATACAACACTAATAAAAAAAGGATATGACAATTGCGGAGTTGTTAAATGTAATTAACATTTGATTAGGAGGAGTTAAACATGGCAAATATTATGATGACAGATGTGTGTAATTTACATTGCCCTTATTGTTTTGCAAGTGAGTTTGTAAATAAAGGTAAAAACGATATTAGTGAAGAATCCTTTGACAAAGCAGTAGATTTTATTACAGGTGATGGTTCAAATAATACAGTAGGATTAATTGGTGGTGAACCAACAGTACATTTGCATTTTGATTATTTCATGAGAAAGCTTTATTTATAATGAAAAAGGTAAGCAAAAATAATGTTATATACAAACGGAATTTTGATTGATAGATTTTGGGATGTTATATGCCACCCTAAAACTCATATACTGATTAATTGTAATTCGCCTAAGGATATCGGTGAAAAAACAATATGCTATTTTTGCTGAAAAATCTAGATACATTGTTTAATCAGAAGATGTGTGGAGATAGAGTTACTCTAGGAATAAACATGTATAACAGTCATTTTGAATATGACTATATGCTGGATTTATTAAAAAAATTTGAGCGTAGATATGTTCGCTTTTCTATCACTGTTCCCAATATAGATGAGGATCGAAATGTTGATGCACACTTGTATTTCATAATGATGAAGCCAAAAATGCTTGAATTTTTTTCATGATTTATTGAATGAGGGTATTATACCTAATTTTTGATTGTAACAAAAATCCCTTCATGTTTAATAGATGAGAATGAAATACATGAATTTGATAAATACTTGAACAATGAATTCATAAAAATATTGGAAAAAGTATATTATTAATTCCGAAGTGAAATGTAGACCGGTTATAGACATAAGACAAGATTTAACAGCCGTTAGATGTTTTGGATTGTCTGGAACAACAAAAACAGAAAAATTTTTGATTATGAAGGAATAGGGGAACTAGAGAATTATTATATTAGAACTGTTGATGCATATGCATACAATACATCGTATTCCCCGAAGTGTAATAAATGTCATCTTAGAGCAGTAATGAAATGTACTGGAGGATGCTTAGCATACAAGATAAGGCAGATAAACCAGATAAAAAGAATATGCTGATCAAGTAGTTCAAAAATATAATATAGAAAAAAACGGAGAAGGGTATCATGAACGGTTTTTAAACTATGTAGTATAGAATCTAAGAAAGACATAGATTCTCTATATTTAATTTTTTTGCTAGGGAAGATCAGTTTTTATATTCAACTAATTTACGATTTAATACTAAACAATCGTTTGAAAAAAATGGATAAATGATCGTGTTGGCACCGATTTCCATGACTTTTTCTTGGTAAAGGATAAGTCTAAGAATAACTTGATAGGGTATGTACATGATTATGACTTTTAGCTTGATTGATGGACATTGTAAATTAACATTATACATTGATGAAGAATATAGGAAAAACTGGAATTGGTGGATTTGTTGCGATAAACTTTATAAAAATATTTGTTTTCAAGATACCCTCTGCGAAAAAGTTTATTCAACAATATATGATTATAACTCTGAAAGTTTGAATAGCAATTTTGCAGCTGGATTTGTTGAAGAAGGTGTAATTGGAGATTACAGATATCATGGTGGGGAATATTATGCTATCCATTATCTATCCATGAGCAGAGAGAAATTTGATGATAGTATTGGAAAGTTGGTGAGATAATGTTTTGTATTAATCTGTGTGATATTTTTTTAGTATGAATGAAAGAGAAGAATATATTGAGATGAGTATTACAAAAATTCAAGATATGATGGGAAAATTGAAAGGATATATCTAGGTTCATATTTTTTTGCGAGAGATTTTTTTCTTGAAATTTAGAGGATACCAAGAATTGATTAAATACTGTAAAGAAAAATATGTGCAACGCTTGTTGTTCCAGTCTTTAGTCAAAAATACACTATGTAAAGGAAAACAACGAATATATGAAATATGTGAGTGTCTTGAAAAGCCTAATAGATGAAGTTACTGTTAATGACTTAGGTATGCTATACCATATTGAAACATTGAATAAATATAAAGTGAATTTGGGTAGACTTTTTAAAGAATCCGAGAGATTGTCGTGTGCCAGAATACACCAATAGTATAATTTCTCCTGGATTTTTGTCTAAATTAAATCAAGAAAGCTGGAAGAAGCATAAAAATAAATAGTATTGAATTGGATCCAACTAATCGAACATTAGATGCTTCAGAAATCAAAAAGTTTAGATATAGAAATTGCATTACATTCTCCTTTTTGCTATATGACAACTGGGAAGATATGTAAATTTGCATCAATACATAAAGATATAGAGGAAAAATTCAGACCAAATATTAATTGTAAAATGGAGTGTATGAGTATCATTGATACTTATGCAGGACACGTTGCTTCAACAAATTGTAATCCGATTATATATAGAATTGGACGAACACTGCTATTTGAGAATAACGAGGCTAAGATAGTTGGAAAAAAATCTGGAGCGATTAATTTATTTCCCAGTAAGGGAGTGGAGGAAATGTATATATGAAGATACTGGTTCCAGTAAATAATATTGAATATATTGATAAATATATTGATTTGGGTGCAGATGAATTATATTTAGGATTTCATGATAAAAATTGGAATTCTGGGTTTTGGAAAAATATGCGGATATCAACAGAATGTCTGGTTTTTGAAGAAATAGCAAAATCCATTTATCTTTGAGCAGGTGATAGAAATCATAAAGAATGTCAAGAACAAAAATAAAGGTATTTTTTTATTACAATAAACGCAAATGAATATTCATCTAATCAAATTCAGTATATGACAGAGCATTACTTTCATAGTCTTAAAGAAGCCGGAGTAGATGGAATAATATTATCTGATATAGATGCAATTTGTGCTGCTAAAAAAGTCGGGTTAAATCCTATTTCTAGTACTATGTGTGCGATATATAATGAGGATATAGCAAAAATATACAGTGATATCGGAGTAAAGCGTATGATATTGCCTCGAGATCTTAGCTTGGAAGAAATAGAGCAAATTTGTTTGGCAATGCCAGAAATACATTTTGAAGCCTTTTTTATGAGAAATGGCTGTATTTTTTCTGATTGTTATTGCTTAGGAATGCATAGACCTGAATGTGGTGCAATATGTACATATATTAGGTATGGAAAAAGTAGATACACGCATGTCTACAAAAGCTTTATGGATTATAATGCTGTTGACGTAAACGATTTTCTATATCGAACAGCCTTTCATATTGATGCATGTGCGATGTGTGCATTATACAGGCTTAATACTATTGGTATTCAATCTTTGAAGATTGTTGGAAGAGCAGATGACTGTGATTCTATTTGCAGAGATATTGAATTAACAAAAAAAGAATATTGAAATAATGAAAAAAAGCAAATAATGAAGATGAATATCTGAATAATATGATATTTCCGGATAATTTTCCAGGTCAATGTAGGGAGGGAATTTCATGCTATTATCCAGAAATTAGATTCAAGAAAATGGAGTAATATAAAAATGTATTCATTAAAGAGATATGCTTCAGAAGATGATATATCAGAATTATATAGATATATTTTTAAGGAACCTGTATTAACAAAGATGCCTGAACAGCCGATTATCCGCAGTAAAGATGAATTTGCAAACTGGTTAATATGTCAGCTTCATGGCGTTTATCATGATTTGTACTTGATATACAATGAAAATCAAGTTAAAGGGTACCTGCTTTCTTTTGATTACAGAGTATATGATGGACATTGTCAGGTTTATGGATGCTGTGAGGGAGAGATTAACTATGAACTATTTAGACAATTTATTAATTGGCTGTGTTCAGAGTATCCGTTGAGAAAAAAATATTTTTACAGGTTATAAAAAAAGAGTTTGATTTGATTCAGTTAGCAAGGAAATTGGGATTTGTAGAAGAGGCTTGCTTAAAAGAATACAAATATGTTGATGGTCAATATGTTGATATGCATTTGTTTAGTTATTTTCCTAGGAGTGATGAGAATGGAATATAAGAGAGTTGTTCCTAAATGTGATTCGTTTTACGATTTTATAACGAAGGTAAATGAATGGTATGAATCAAGAATTGCATTTAAATCTGAGAAACATGAATGGACTTATAATGATTTTGTATGTAATGGTTTCTAATATTTTATCGGTGATAGAAACTAAGCAAATAATATATTGTATTGACGCAAAAGAGCCAGTACTTTTTTTTGTTGTATTTATGGCAGTAACAATAAGTGGAAATATAGCATGGCTGGGTAAAAGTGCAACATGTGAGGAATATATATATATATCAGATATGGAAGTAAAAGAAATGCTGCAAAATGGCTCGACACATATGTTTGAGAATAAAAAGTGAACAAGATAGTGTGTCAGTTGTAGCACAAAGTTCTGGAACAACATCAATATCAAAGGGTGTGATGTTATCTCAAAATAATATTCTAACAGATATGGTAGCTGGAATGAGAGAATGTGATTATCCGAAGGGTGCAATATACTACAAGGTTTTTACCATATCAACATTTATTCGGGTTGGTCGCTGATTTACTTGGACCCTTATATTCTGGTGGTACCATATGTTGTTCAAACGACCAAATAAATCTTTTTAAAGTATTTAAACATTTTTCAAACCAACACACATGAACTTGCCACCAGTCATTGTTTTTAATGATTGAGAAAATGTTATTAAATAATTCAAATTTTAAAAATCACCGGTGGAAATTTAAAAAAATAATCTGTGCAGGTGCACCTATAAACCAAAAAGACCATATTTAAAATGAAAAGAATATGGTATAGATATTTTTGTGGCATATGGACTAACTGAGTGTTCACCATGTGTAAGTATGAACAGTGATGCAAATCATAAGGAAGGAAGTGTTGGAAAAATTCTTGAAGGTGTTAGAGTAAAAATTGTAGATGATGAAATATTGGTTAGTGGAAATACAGTAATGTTGGGGTATTGGGATGATCAACAAGCAACAAATAAAGTTTATAAAGATGGTTGGTTAATGACAGGAGATTTAGGATATATAGATGTAGAAGGTTTTCTTTTTCTTAACAGGAAGGAAGTCGAATTTAATTGTTTTTTTGAAGATGGAACTAAATTATCACCTGAAAAATCTGGAAGAAGAGATTAATAGTATAGTAGGCGTAAAAGAATGCCTTATATATTCTGTTTTAAACAATGGGCGTACAACTATAAATGTTATAGTAGTAGTTGAAACATACAGAGGGGTCCAGATGTTAAAATGAAATTAATGAACTTATTTGTAGAAGGAATTTAAGTTCTAAAGTGCGAAAAAAATTGAATTTACAAAAAGAATTACAAAAAAATAAATTGGGGAAAAATAATTCGTAAAAAAATAATATAAATTATATATGGTATTAGATATTTAAAAATTAGAAATAGGATAAGCATTGTTGTGGCAAACTATAGTTGTAACAGGAGTGACTAATAAATATAATTATAAAATAGAAGAAATTAGTATGAAATAAAGTAGAGGTAAGCCATAAATCGGCACACTTAAATAAGCTGTCTTAAGTAGGCAACTTGTTTGAGAAGTAAGCGTCAAGCTAAGTACACATAGAGCAAAAGTCATAAAACTAGAACTTATCATTCTAATCCTACGACTTTTTATTTTTACAACTCTCAGGAATCTCATCTGACCAAGGTACTAAGAGCGAAGCATCTCCACCTGACTGTATGGTATCAAAAACAAATGTAAGATATTTTTGTGGTATCAGGTTATTAAGTATTGCACTTTGAATTATACTATATATCAATGTAGATGCATTAGCTCCGTTAGGTGTATTCGCAAATAGCCAATTAGACCTACCTATAACAAATGGCTTCACACTTTGTTCAGCAAGATTATTACTTAATTGTATTCTTGCATCCTTTAGAAAGTTCTCTAAGTACTCTTTTTGATTTATTGCATAAGTAATAGCCTTCCCCATTAAACTCTTAGGAAGGATTTTTGATTCTATTTGTGAAATCCAACTATAGAACTCATCAAGTACTTGTTTGGAATTGGTTTTTCTCATTTCCAGTCGCTTTTCCAATGTAAGACCGGATTCATCTGCCTTATCTTCCAAGCGGAATAGTTTCCTTAGATAAGTCTCCCCTTGTTTTGCATACTCATTACTCCTATTAACTTCGTATGCTTCATAGAACTTTCTCTTTGCATGTACAAGGCATCCGCATAAGGTCTTATCCATAAGCTTTTTATATCCGGTGTACCCATCGCAGTGAAGGTAAGTTCCTTTCCAATCCTCAAGAAACTTTTTAGCATAGTCTCCGCTTCGACCAAGTGTATATTCATACAATACTGCAGGATGTGTATTGTATTTGCTTGTTCTATATACCCATACATATGACTTGCTTCCTGCTTCCTTTCCCGGGTTCATGTAATACCTCCAGGACAGTTTCATCTGCATGGAGTAGTGTCTCATTTAGTAGACTAAAGCTTTTATCTGCTCATATATAGGCTTTAGAAGATTAGCTCCTTTTTATGATCCAATTAGATAAATTTTTGTCTTGATATCTCAAAGCCTAATCTTTTTAAACTCTTGCTCCATTCTATATAGCGGTAGTGCAAGTGTGTACTTTTGATTCATTATATAAGACATAAAACTTGGTGATACTACACTCTTTTTAATAAGAGCTTTAGGATGAGGTGCTATCTTTATAAAGCCACTCTCTCCATTCTTGTCACAGTTTCTGCAACTATAAACATAAGTCACATGCTCTATAACCTTAACCTCAGCAGGGACTACCACCAGTTCTTTTCTTATCTCTTTCTTCATAACTGTAAGAGGGCTGTGGCAGTTATCACATACCTGTTCACTTTCATCTAATTTATATTCAACTACCTCAACAGGAATGTCATTAAACTTACTTCCCTTTTTAGCTTTTCTTCTTTTATGCTCAGGTATAATACTTTCCTGTTGTGGCTCACTTTGAATCGGCTCTCTAAATGTTTCAGCCTCATTGAAGACATCAAAAAGAGAAAGTTGTCCATCAATAGCTTTTTCGCTTGATTTGCCAAATTTCTCTTTTGCTTTTAATTTCAGTTGCTCCATATACCAATCATTTAATTTCTTTAGCTTAGCAATCTGTTCACTCTTTTCTTTTTTTACTTTTTCTAAAGTCTCAATCTCTTTGTCTTTATCCTGTAAGATAGCCTTAAGTCCGGCGATTTCTGCTTGCAATTCATCTATAGTTTTCATTTTACCGGACCTCCAAGTCTCAAATATTTATGTAAATATTATACTATAAAAATCTATGGTAAATCCATTAAAAATCAACACTTTTTGAAGACTTCACTACGCTTTATTTTTGTCTTATCCCCGGTGCCATGATTATATTTTTTTCAAGTCGTCTATTAATAAATCCATAGTGATTTCTGTATCACTTTGTGACGGCCAAACCACATGTCCTTTTTTTCAATTCTTTTTAAAATGAATCCAAAAATCCATTATCTTCCCATACAAGAAGCTTTTATCCTATCCCTTGCATTGTTACAGAAAGCAAATATTACCTTATCTCTTGGATCAAGGTTGAAATTGCTATAAACAATTTCAGCTAATCCATTTATATTTTTTTCCCTCATATCAGTAGCACCACAAGAAAGAATTACACGATAGTTGTCATAGTTAAACATTTATTTCATTCACCACCTTGATCACTTTTTGCAAGTAGTTCAAGATCAGTATATCTATCCACTAAGATGTTTGCAGCACCTATCTCCATCTTTAGGGTCTTACCGGCTTGTGTTGTCTTGATTTCAATAAATTTAACATCCTTAGAGTGCTTTTGATTTCTTATCATGTTTACTTACCCATCTTGTGACTGTTGAAGTAGGTAATCCATTCTTCCTAGCCCAGCTTGCGATACTTAATCCACTATTTTTAAACTCCTCAATCAATTGCTCTTTTTCTTCTTTAGAATATTTAGCCATAGGCACCTCCACATATTTAGTATAAGCTTATTTTATAGTGGAAGTGTATTTATTGGGAGGCGTACTTGAATTGACGCTTACTTTGAGAATATAGATTTAGTAGATTGATCAAGAAGCTGAAGGTTCATCAGGAGGAAACAATCCTTCCTTTTGTAAAAGTTTTTTAGCTTGCTTGATAGCCTTAGCCTTCTGTTTTTTAACTAAAGGTGTAATACTTGGGGTAAATGAGTTTTAGTTATGTATCAGGCAGGCATTTGGCCTTATGAAAGACGTGTGGTCTGTAAAGTTGAAAAACCTGAAAACCAAATGACATACATGTATACATTCATTGTTACAAACATGGAGTCATCCCCTGAATATCTAATCAAGTTCTATTGCAAAAGAGGCTTGATGGAAAAACTTCATAAAAAGAAAGTAAAAACAGGTTTTGACTTCGCTTCTATCAGCAGTCATACAAGGATTGTAAATGCCAACAGGCTCCAAATACATGCACTTGCTTATAACATATTTAATTGGTTTAGGCGACCCGCATTATCTGCAAATATGAGAAAACAACGTATTGATACTGTCCGTCTAAAACTGCTAAAGATTGCTGCAAAAGTAATTCGTTCAGCAAGGTATATAACATTCAAGCTGTGTAGCAGTTGCCCATATAAGGGTGAGTTCTATAATACCCTATACAATATCAGTAAGATATGTATACAGCTTGAATAACAACTAATAATGAACCTTGACAGCTTGATAACTACTTGTAAACCTTATCTAGGGGAAGTCTGCCCATTTTTAGGTGTATTAAGTCAGTTATAGCGTCATGGGTTAAGTTTAAAGATTTATAGCACGGTACTTAACTAAAATATTGTACCGTGAATAATTCAGGCTTAATTGTATTCTTGCATCCTTTAGAAAGTTCTCTAAGTACTCTTTTTGATTTATTGCATAAGTAATAGCCTTCCCCATTAAACTCTTAGGAAGGATTTTTGATTCTATTTGTGAAATCCAACTATAGAACTCGTCAAGTACTTGTTTGGAATTGGTTTTTCTCATTTCCAGTCGCTTTTCCAATGTAAGACCGGATTCATCTGCCTTATCTTCCAAGCGGAATAGTTTCCTTAGATAAGTCTCCCCTTGTTTTGCATACTCATTACTACTATTAACTTCGTATGCTTCATGGAACTTTCTCTTTGCATGTACAAGGCATCCGCATAAGGTCTTATCCATAAGCTTTTTATATCCGGTGTACCCATCGCAGTGAAGGTAAGTTCCTTTCCAATCCTCAAGAAACTTTTTAGCATAGTCTCCGCTTCGACCAAGGGTATATTCATACAATACTGCAGGATGTGTATTGTATTTGCTTGTTCTATACACCCATACATATGAATTGCTTCCTGCTTCCTTTCCGGGTTCACGTAATACCTCCAGGACAGTTTCATCTGCATGGAGTAGTGTCTCATTTAGTAGACTAAGCTTTATCTGCTCATATATAGGCTTTAGAAGATTAGCTCCTTTTATGATCCAATTAGATAAATTTTGTCTTGATATCTCAAAGCCTAATCTTTTAAACTCTTGCTCCATTCTATATAGCGGTAGTGCAAGTGTGTACTTTTGATTCATTATATAAGACATAAAACTTGGTGATACTACACTCTTTTTAATAAGAGCTTTAGGATGAGGTGCTATCTTTATAAAGCCACTCTCTCCATTCTTGTCACAGTTTCTGCAACTATAAACATAAGTCACATGCTCTATAACCTTAACCTCAGCAGGGACTACCACCAGTTCTTTTCTTATCTCTTTCTTCATAACTGTAAGAGGGCTGTGGCAGTTATCACATACCTGTTCACTTTCATCTAATTTATATTCAACTACCTCAACAGGAATGTCATTAAACTTACTTCCCTTTTTAGCTTTTCTTCTTTTATGCTCAGGTATAATACTTTCCTGTGGTGGCTCACTTTGAATTGGCTCTCTAAATGTTTCAGCCTCATTGAAGACATCAAAAAGAGAAAGTTGTCCATCAATAGCTTTTTCGCTTGATTTGCCAAATTTCTCTTTTGCTTTTAATTTCAGTTGCTCCATATACCAGTTATTTAATTTATTTAACTTAGCAATCTGTTCACTCTTTTTCTTTTTACTTTTTTTCTAAAGTCTCAATCTCTTTGTCTTTATCCTGTAAAAATAGCCTTAAGTCCGGCAATTTCTGCTTGCAATTCATCTATAGTTTTCATTTTACCGGACCTCCAAATCTCAAATATTTATGTAAAGATTATACTATAAAAATCTATGGTAAATCCATTAAAATCAACACTTTTTGAAGACTTCACTACGCTTTATTTTTGTTTTATTCCCGGTGCCATGATTATATTTTTTTCAAGTCGTCTATTGATAAATCCATAGTGATTTCTGTATCACTTTGTGACGGCCAAACCACATGTCCTTTTTCAATTCTTTTAAAATGAATCCAAAATCCGTTATCTTCCCATACAAGAAGCTTTATCCTATCCCTCGCATTGTTACAAAAAGCAAATATTACCTTATCTCTTGGATCAAGGTTGAAATTACTATAAACAATTTCAGCTAATCCGTTTATATTTTTCCTCATATCAGTAGCACCACAAGAAAGAATTACACGATAGTTGTCATAGTTAAACATTTATTTCATTCACCACCTTGATCACCTTTTGCAAGTAGTTCAAGATCGGTATATCTATCCACTAAGATGTTGACAGCACCTATCTCCATCTTTAGGGTCTTACCGGCTTGTGTTGTCTTGATTTCAATAAATTTAACATCCTTAGAGTGCTTTGATTTCTTATCATGTTTACTCACCCATCTTGTGACTGTTGAAATAGGTAATCCATTCTTCCTAGCCCAGCTTGTGATACTTAATCCACTATTTTTTTAAACTCCTCAATCAATTGCTCTTTTTCTTCATTAGGATATTTAGCCATAGGCACCTCCACATATTTAGTATAAGCTTATTTTATAGTGGAAGTGTATTTATTGGGAGGCGTACTTGAATTGACGCTTACTTTATTTGGCAGGCAAAGCAAGAGATGAGTATATTGCAGGTGATATGGCAATGAGAGAGTCTGAAGGAGAAAAATGGGAAGGCTTTCATGCCAATGAATGTTTGACAGATATAAAGCAGACAGCCTGGGTAATTGAAGGATTGATGTCATATCTTCGCAATATGGGAGAGGGGCCGCATTTTTATGAGTGGCAAAGAGAGTATCTCTATGCACCTGAGGATAGAAGAGTACTTCTTATCATGAATATGGACAATCACTTAAATGATTTAAATTTATATGAGTTGATGAAAGAAAAAGTACGGTAGAGATTTATAAAAATATATATCAAATATTGTTAAAATGCTAATATGCTCACATTCGGGTGGAATATATAATCCACTTAAATGTGAGCTTATTTTTATTATAAAGTACTAGATATCCAAAGCGGCTACCAAAGTGTAATCGTCAGGATTCTTAAAATCCGCTTTGATATCTGAAGTGTCAAATCTCCAATTTCCGATTCCTGAATACTTTGACGCCAGTATTATATAGAAGTTTAACATTGCGGCACCAAGACCCAATAAGTTGTCATCATCCGGAACTACATTATCAAGTTGGTTGAATAAGTAGATATGTGTGCCGTTTATAACAAATCGGTAGTTTTGGTGATTTAAAAAGCTTGGTGAAAGGCTGGCTGCATACACCGCATCGGCAATAACAGGGTCGGAGTATTCATCATCGAAGTTGTAAGGTGTGTTAAAGTCACTGTCAAAAGCCAATGCGGTAGCGGCAATCTTAGGAGCTATATGTCCTGCCTTATTGCTTATGCTTACATTCGAAGGTGAGTGTATGTCAAGTTTTGTGGTATCTCTTTCTTTTTTGCCGTATCCGAAAGCAATTACCGTAGCGACAGCCAAATCGGAGTTGATGAGCAAAACTTTCTTTATCATTTCGCTGTCGTCGCTTGTTAAAAAGCATGAAGACAATCCCATCTCTTCAAGCTTTAATACAAGGTTTTCAGCCATAAAGCCTGAATTTATAAGGTAATTATCCTTTTCCTGTGACAGTATGGTTATATATGCAGGGGCATTGAAGGTGTTTCCTCGATAGCCTGCAACACCTGAGAGTCTGCTTGCAGTATCATCATCGGTTGAAACGAGTATCTGTACATCCACATCAATAAGCTTTTGTGATGAGTTAAAAAAGCTTATTAACTCATCTATTTTGCTCTGCTCAACTTTTTTTCTTATGAAAATCTCTGATAGAATTCCTGTTTTCAATAAGTTCTAAATAATTCATACATTTATTCCTCCATGGTATAAATTTTAAAAATAAACTATATATATTATATAAAAATAAAATTGAAACGGTCAATTTTTATATGTTTATATTTACAAAATACAGCCTGACAGATATGAGGATTTTACTTTCGGATTTTTGTACGATATGGAATAGTAAAAAGAAATCTGTCTGCAAAAATAGAGACTTAAATATAAATAACTGAAAATGTATACATTGTAGAGGTGTTGATTAAACAAATGGATATGATATAATATATATGTCTCTTGGTGAGGCTGTCAGTTCCAAATCTGCAACAGTTTGTGTTGCTTTTGGAAGTTGGGGTCGATAGAAGAGCTTGCATAGTAGATTGTGATTTGTAAGGTTTTACAGAAAGGAAGATTTTATGAAACAGGAATTACTGGCAAAGATGAATGCTTATTTGGCCAATCAGGAGATTATGTATATTAAGCTACACAATATGCATTGGAATTTGAAGGGAAACGGCTTTTTTACCCTTCATGCAAAATTAGAGGAATATTACGATCAGACAGCGGATATTATTGACGAGGTGGCGGAGAGAATCCTTGCAATGGGTGAGCTTCCGGTTGCCAACTTAAAGAAAGCTTTGGAGATTACCAAGGTTAAGGAGCTTCCTGACGGTGCTATAGATATAGCAGAGGCGGTTCGTATCCTGACTATTGATGTTGAGTACTGGGTACATGACTCAAAGGAGCTTGTAGAGCTGGCTGATAAAGAAGGCGATGTGGTTACCGCAGATATCTTCACAGGTTATTTGAAAGAATATGAGAAGACACTGTGGATGTTGAAAGCATTCGCACAAAACTAAACACTGTTAAATGCCCAAAGCACAGTCTGAAAACGGCTGTGCTTTTTTTAAATAGAGGATTTGAAACTTTGATAGAAATATATCATATTATATAAATTTATTTGTAATAATTGCATTTATTACATATTGTGATATAATAAGTTTACAATATTATTAAGTGGAATATAGCATAAATATTAAGGTGATTATACAAAAGATATTATGTCTGTATGTCTGTAGAAGGAGGGAGTGTTATGACAGGTTTACCACTTATATTCGTGTTTATTTTGGCGGTTATCGTTATGATAGTTGCCATCTCAAAGTTTGGTGTACATCCGTTTATATCTATTATGTGTATATCACTTATTTTGGGACTTGTAGCAGGTATTCCTTTAGTGGATAAGACCTTGGAGGACGGAACGAAGATACAGGGTCTTGCAAACGTTATAGGAGCGGGATTTGCAGGTACATTTTCAAGTATAGGTATTGTTATTATACTTGGTGCATTGATTGGAACCATACTTGAAAAGACAGGTGCGGCTTTCAAGCTGGCTGATATGGTTATCAAGCTGGTCGGAAAGAACAATCCTGTACTGGCGGTAGAGATTATGGGTTGGGTTGTTTCAATTCCTGTATTTTGTGATTCGGGATTTGTTATTCTAAACCCTATCAGAAAGGCTTTGGTAAAGAGAACGGCGGAGTCGTCTGTGGCTATGACTGTAGGACTTTCGGCAGGTCTTTATATATCACATGTATTTATACCGCCTACACCGGGACCGATAGCGGCAGCTTCAACACTTGGAATAGGAGATAATCTTTTACTTGTAATGGGAATGGGTGCATTATGTTCAATATTCCCTTTGATTGCAGGATTTTTCTACGCCAAGTATATAGGCAAGAAGGTAAAGTCAGACGATGAAGCGGATTCAAGTGAGATTACAAAAACATACGAAGAGCTTGTGGCAGAGTACGGAAAGCTTCCAAGCGGATCTATGTCTTTGGCACCTATCGTAGTACCTGTACTGCTTATGGCTGTGGCATCAATAGTTTCTATGATGAAGATGAGCGGTATGGGAGCGGATGTTTTGAAGTTCCTCGGAACACCTATTATAGCTTTGGCAGTCGGTACGGTATTCGGCGTATTACAGCTTCAGGGCGCAGGAAAAATGAAGGATTTCTACAGTATCACAAATGAGACATTAAAGACTGTAGGACCTATACTTTTTGTGACTGCAGCAGGCGGTGTACTCGGTAAGGTTATAGCATCTTCAGATATGGTCAACTTTATAAAGGACCATGCAGAGGTTCTCAGTACAATGGGTATGCTTTTCCCGTTCTTACTATCAGCTATTTTAAAGAGTGCACAGGGTTCATCCACAGTAGCACTTACAACTACAGCAGGTATTGTGGCACCGCTGTTGCCGGCACTCGGCTTTGCAAGTCCTATGAGTGCTACACTTGTAACAATGGCGATAGGTGCAGGTGCTATGACGGTTTCACATGCTAATGACTCATACTTCTGGGTTGTTACAAACTTCGGTGCAATGTCACCTGAAAAGGGATACAAGACACAGACAATGTGTACACTGTTTTTGGGTATAGCGGGAATTATTGAGATAATGATTCTAAGTCTTTTCCTGCATTGATTAAAACTGAACAGACAAGATATTTAAGGCACAGATTTTATGAATTCAAATTTTTTTGTAAGGTCTGTGCCTTATTTTAATTGCTGACAGTGTTTTTGTATATATGGTATATTTATAAAATAATAAATAATTTAAAAAGATAAGTTTTATAGACTTTTTGTATAGACAAAGGAAAGAAGATGGAATTACTTGAACAGTGTAAAGAGTGGAATAACAATGAAGAATATCAAAAGGTAGTGGATGCACTTGAGATTTTGCCTGATAATGCCAGAACACCTGAAATGGATTCCGAGCTTGCAAAGGCATACAATAATTTGGGTGAGCCGGGCGATTTCAAGCCGTTCAGACAGGCATTGAGATTATTGCTGCCACATGAAGAGTATTTTAGAGGCAATCACAGATTTTACTTCAGAGTTGCTTACTCATATTTTTATCTTGAAGAGCACGGACTTGCCCTACATTACTTTAAGCAGGCTTTGGATGCAAGGCCCGGAGATGAAGACACCATTGATATGATGAATGAATGTGTGAACTGGCTGACAGACGGAGTCGTAGTGGTCTCTATGTCACAAAAGCTGGATTTTGTATGGGAAAATATACAAAAAGAGATAAGAAAATATAATAAGAACAGCAAAATCTATCATGTAATGGTGGCGGATATAACAGCAAAAATATATGAGGGATGCATTCCCAAAAAAATAAAAATAAATATTTTTTTCATGACAGCAGAACGCTTGAATTTGAAGCAGGTGATGACAAGTCTAATGTATTTATGCTTGAATATATAAAGGATACGATGCCTGAAAAATATAAAAAGAGCTGATTGATATAAGAGTCGGTATATCGGCTAAAGAAGATATCAAAGATATAGTAGTATATGAAGATGATGAATATGATATAAGTGAGCTAAGATTCTTTTGTCAGTGATGACAGGCAGATAGTTATCTATGCCGATGAGTTTGATATTCCGCTTGAGGTTATAGAACAGCTCTTTATAGATATCTTCGGTGAGATAGATTTGATGGCAAATGATTTTTGAGTTTGATATTGCAGATGAAGACGACTTTGACGCTCCGACTGAAGATACCTGTGATATAGTGCTTGATTATGAAGAGAGAAGACTTCTTAAAAGAGTGCGTGGACTACAGAGGCTCTGAAAGAAAGGGCAAAAAAGCAAAGGGATTCAGGCTTGGAATAAGTGCAAAAGAGTATTTGAAGATGTATTCAGGATACAGGTTACAGTCTGTAGGGAGATGATATCAGAGAGGATATATATACAGGAACCACCTGCCTGCCTTCACTTATAAGTGAGTATATATCAAGCGGACCGTTTGATAAGATGCCTATAATGGATAAACTGTACAGAAACGGAGTGGTAGCCGGATTCTTTTGCTTCAGTTTGGAAGAATCCGATCAGGAAAATGCACTGTTTGAGTATGAGTTTGAGGTTATGAATATCAGAAATCAGCTTATTGAGTATATCTTAAATGAACTTGACAAAAATCGGTAAGACCGGAAATATAGCATTTTTAGAGGGTGCTACAGGTAAGATATGCGGATATCTTGATTTCCTGATATTCGGAAATTTTATGGATATAATGAGCGCGGCATATGATTTTTTTGAAAAAAAGAACATAAAGCTTGCAGGTTATAAGACATTTAGAAAAATATCAAAATTAGTAACATTTAGGGAGGAATAATGTTTAATCTATTTAAGAAAAAGCAAAATGAGGTAAAGTTGCCTGAAGTTGCACCTATGGAGTTGTGGGAAGAGCGTTCATATATGCATGTGCTCTCAGATAAAGTCGATGTTGAAGATATTGATGGCGCCAAAGAGAGAATACAGGCGATAGACGGAGTTAATCTTAAAGAATTCAACATTAAAGATGATAAGTCGGGCAACATGATACTTGATTATAAGGGCGAAGAGTACGGTGTAGGTTTTTATTTTGAAGATTTTGTATTTGACCGTCTGTATTCATTACAAAAGCAAAAGATTCATGATGAGGACTTTGAAAAAATTGAAAAAAAGACCAAGTCATTTATCATATATATCAAGTTTAACAAGGATTATTTTGACTCATATCATCTACAGTTAAAGCTTATAATGGCGTTTTTTCCTGATACATTGGCGGTAATAGATGAAAGTGCGGAAAGACTTTTAAGTGGAAGATGGGTAAAACTTGCGGCAAAGTCAAGCGTTACACCTAATGCTGAAAGTTTATTTACAGTACAGGCTGTATTTGATGACGAGACAAACAAAGTCTGGCTTCATACACATGGTATTTGCAGAACAGGATTTTCGGAGTTTGAACTTCTGGATATAAGCAGAGACAATGCAAACGATCTGTATTATCTGATAAATACCGTGGCGAACAGAGTATTGTATCAAAATGAAGCTATAGAAGATTATATCTTCCTTGGAGAGTTCATAGACGGAAGCGAGATAGTTGTGGCACCTCTTCCTTGGAATGTTGCTATTGCAAAATATCCTTCCGATATAATTGGTGGTCCTGCGGACAGAGCCGACAGTCATAATACAAACAGTCAGGTCATCTTCCTTTTCTTATCTGAAGAAGATGCAAATAACGGTAAATATACAAAGCCTTCAGAGATGGAGGAAAAGCTTGTTGAAAATCCGCTGTATTATTATACTAATGAACAGACGGAGCATATGAAGTTCATGGCAAGAGACAGATATGAACTTTTGAAAAATGCAATTTTGGAGAATCCAAGTTACAAAGCACTGATAAAGGTCGGTCTGCCTACAGACGGTGAGGACGGAAAGCCTGATTATGAAAATCTTGAGCATATCTGGTTTGAACTTATAGAGTTTACAGAGGAAGGATTCAAAGCGGTGCTTACACAGGCACCATACAGAGTTGCAGCCATGAAAGAGGGAGATGAGGGTGAATACACCGTCAATGATGTAACGGATTGGATTATCTATACGGATGAGATGAGTATAGATCCGAATACTGCATATTTATTATAGGGAGAGATTCATGTTTTTTACAAATATAAAGTTGGCTAAGAAGTACAATTATCTGAATGAGAAGTTTTTAAAAGCCTATGATTGGTTGGAGAGCCATGATTTGAATTCGTTGCCTGCAGGAAAGTATGAGATAGAAGACGGTGATGTGTTTGCAAATGTTCAGGAGTATACCACATTGCCGGTAGATGAAAAGAAGTTTGAGGCTCATGATAAATTTTTTGATATTCAATACCTGATAGAAGGTGTGGAATTCTTCGGTATCTGTGACAGAGAGGGGCTTAAAGTAAAGGAATCCAAGCCTGAAAATGATGTGCTTTTCTTTGAGACACCTGACACTTACGGTCATGTGATACTTCACCCTGATGAGTTTATAGTTGTTGCACCTGAGGATGCACATATGCCGGGATGCTGTATGGATAAACCGGCAAGTGCAAAAAAGGCGGTTATAAAAGTGAGAGTATGATAAAAAGAGGTTTTTTAATAGGGCTGTTACTCTTCGGTATCTTTTTTGGAGCAGGGAATCTTATTTTCCCTGCCGAACTTGGATTTAGGGCAGGAAAACACTTTGTACCTGCCATGTCGGGATTTGTATTGTCAGGTGTCGGAATAGCTGTAATTACATTGATAGTCGGCACTATGATAAAAGGCGGATACAAAAGAGAACTTGGTATAAAGGTGGGAGTAAATTTTGCAATAGGTTATTTGACTTCGCTTTACCTTGCTATAGGTCCTTTCTTTGCGATACCAAGGACTGCAAGTACATCTTTTTCTATAGGTATTGCACCTGTGACAGGAAATACAAGACTTGCTTTATTTGTATTCAGTGCAATATATTTTCTGCTTGCATATCTTATAGCACTTAATCCTTCAAAACTTATGGACAGAGTAGGCAAGGTGCTTACTCCAATATTTGCGCTTCTTATAGTTATACTTATAATTGTGGGAAATTTGAACTTTCATGTTGTTGGTGAGGGTGAGATGGCAGGAAGCCTGACAGCGCTAAAGACAGGATTTTTTGACGGATATAATACTTTGGATGCACTGGCTTCTGTAAGTTTTTGTTTGATTGCCACTTCAGGGATACAGACATTCGGATTTTCATCAAAAAAAGAGTACATGAGTATAATGGCAATAGTGGGAATTGTTACAACTATACTGTTTAGCAGCTTATATATCGGACTTGGGGCTTTGGGAAATAAGTTCAGTGTTTCGAATGAAGTTTTATCTGATAAGAGCATCAATATAGGTACATATATACTTTCTATGAGTTCATATAAGCTTTTCGGAAGTTTCGGACAGGCATTCCTTGGAGCGATGACAATACTTACCTGTTTTACTACTACTGTAGGTCTTATCGTAGTTACTTCACAATTTTTTGCAGATACATTCAAAAGATTCGACTACAGGGCATATGTAAATATATTTACTCTGACAGGTTTTGTAATGTCAAACTTCGGACTCAATACCATTATAAAGATTTCCATACCTGTACTGAGTATCCTATATCCTGTTACAATAGTTATAGTACTTATAGTTATATTGAACAAATTTATAAGAATGTCCAATATCGGCATGAGGTTTACAATTATTTTTAACGACGGTGACAGCTTTTGTAGAGGTGATTGGAGATGTCTTTAAAATAAAGATGATAAATTTATTTATGTCAATATTTATAGGCGGAAGTTTGGGATTTGTCTGGGCAAATATTGCGGTTTTGGGGATAATTATATCTCTGATATTGAGGGATAAAAATAAAGGGCGAAAGCTTTTGAAATATAAAAACGGCTGTTATAAGCGGGGACTTATAACAGCCGATTTTTCAGAAATCTTAAAACTTTTTAGAGATGTGGACTCATGTGAGGCAAGGCTGTAAGCACAGTTTTTTTATCCATTGACTCCATTCTGACCCATTCAAGAGAACGCATGGAAGCTTCTTTATCCACACTGATTGCAGGCGGTGTAAGTTCTTTCCAGGCAAGCTCGCTATAGCCGGCATCTGCATAAAAGCAGTGTAAATTTATTGTTCTCAGATGTTACCTTTACTCCGAACATACCTGCTGAGTGACCGTAAAGCTTTTATAAGTTTGATAGAGCCGTCACCAAGTAAATCAAAAGATTTTTCAAAAGGACCTTCTTTTTGGTTCCAATCAAATATGGAAATATCGGCATTTTTCCACCAACTTCTGGAATATCTTAAAGGATTTTTCACAGCGGCCTTGGCCTCATCTCTTGAAACCAAAATCTTGGTATCTGAAGAGAGATCTGCAACTCCGCTTACATTTTCAAAGTCAAGATGGGTAAGCAATACACAGTCTATATCCTTTGGTGAAAGATTGATTGCTTCAAGCCTTGAAAGCAGTGAAGAGTCCTTCTTAAGATGAAAGCGTGTGGAAGCACAGATAAGAGGTACCTTTATTTCACCGATTTGTTTTTTTAGGCTAAGTGGAGCATCCGACTCAAGCTCTTTTTTGATACCTGTATCTACAAGTATATTCTTCTTTCCTGTCTGAATAAGAAAAAGACAAAACAGGAATGTTTACTCTGTCCGCATTTTTTTAAAAAAACAGCCCGTATGTCTGCGGATTGAATTTATCATTGCCTTTTTATATGCGAGAGAAGGTGATACTTCCACCTCTCCTGTTTGTAATATATATATTTTCATAAATAACCATACCTTATCATATTTTAGTTGTTTCAAACCGTATTATACAAAAATATAGTACGCTTGGTCAAACTTAATATAATTTTTTGTTGCGAAGAACATGGCTATTTCGTATAATGGTGAGAATGTGAGGTAGGAAGATGACAAATAAAAAAATAAAGAAAAACGAGTCTGTTAAAGAAGCTTCTTTGGTGGATTCCTATAATTATTTTGGGCTTAATGTTTGCCCTCGGCGCATGTACAAGGCAGGAAAGTGAGAATATCAGGGCTGAGAGTTTTTCAAGTGCGGAAAGTACTCAAAACAAAAAGTATTTCAGATGAAAGTACTTCAAAGCACAGCGAAGAGATAACGGGAACACAGAGTCAAAAACATAAACAAAAATAATAAAATCAAAAACATAAAAACAAAAACAAAGTCAGGAGTCAAGCAGCGAAACTTTAGAAGAGACAAGCCCTGAAAGTGAGAGTACACAAGAGTCTGAGACTGTCGAAAGCAGGAGACAACTGTAGAAGAAAAACGGCAACTATACTTCAAAAAGACGATGTTGCACTTTATATTCACACCCTACGGCAAGCTGCCTGTAAACTATATCACAAAGTCACAGGCTCAGGAGATGGGCTGGAGACCCTGAGAAAGGAAATCTTTCGGATGTGCTTCCGGGAATGAGCATCGGAGGCAGTGCCTTCGGAAATTATGAGGGAAATTTGCCGAGGGCAAGCGGAAGAAGGTACTTTGAATGTGATATTGACTATGACGGCGGATATAGAGGTCCGAAAAGACTGATATATTCAAATGACGGTCTGGTTTTTATACGGAAGACCACTACAAAACTTTTTGAACAATTGTATTAGGAAAAGATTATGAATAATATTACTTTAAAATTGGATAAGTTTAGTAAAAAGGAAGAATTACTACAGTTACTTGAAAAAGAAAAATGAAGTTTTCGGATTACTACGGAGAAAAATCTGGATGCTTTTATTTGACTGTTTGACTGATATAAGTACCGATACGGCTGTTGACATAAAATACGATGTGGATAATGAACTTCAAAGAGCAGTGCTTGCGGTATTCAGTGATGCGGTATCACAAAATACACATTTGGCTATAATAAAGACAAAGGTCAAGAAAAAGAAGTCTGAGTAGTATATTTAGAATGGAGAGTAAATGGAGTCAAAGTGGATGCTATATACAAAGCGAGCTGATTTTGAAAAAATATCGGCTCGCTTTCATATTTCACCTGTTTTAGCCAGAATAATAATAAACAGGGACATAAAGGAAGAAGATTTTTTACTGTATCTTAAGAGTGATTTAAGTTTGATGCATGATGCAGGCAGCTTATATGGTGTGGAAGATGCATATAATGAAATCATGAGTGAGATAAAAAAGGGAAACAAGATAAGAGTTGTGGGAGATTATGATATAGACGGAGTCTGTTCTTCGTATATCTTGGTAAAGTCTCTGAGACGATTCGGTGCAAATGCAGATGTAAGGATACCTGACAGAATAAAGGACGGCTACGGTATCAATGACAATATAATAAATGAAGCGGCAAATGATAAAATCTCTATGATTATCACCTGTGACAACGGTATTGCGGCACATTCTCAGATGGAGCTTGCAAGGAAACTTGGAATAAAAGTCATTATTACAGACCATCATGAGGTATATCAGGAAGAAGGCAAGGACTATCTGCCTGTAGCCGATGTAGTAATAAATCCTAAAAGAAGTGAATGTAAGTATCCTTTTAAAAGTATTTGCGGAGCGCTGGTAGCCTATAAGCTTATGGAATATATGTATGAAAGGCTGTACGGTAAAAATGCATGAAGACGGTGAACTGAGTGATCTTTTGGAGGTGGCGGCCATTGCGACAATAGGTGATGTTATGCCGCTTGTAGACGAGAACAGAGTACTTGTAAAACACGGCTTAAAAAGCCTGATGAACACAAAGAACTTAGGGCTTAGGGCGCTTATAAAGGCTACCGGTATGGAGGGTAAAAAAATCAGTGCTTACAGTATCGGATTTGTTATAGGGCCTTGTCTGAATGCAGGAGGAAGACTTGAAAATGCGCTTGTTGCCTTAAATATGTTTATGTCAGAAAGCAGTGATGAGGCAAATGAGTACGCCATGCATTTAAAAGAGCTCAATGATGAGAGAAAGGACCTCACGGCCATGAATGTAAAAGTGGCTGTAGAGCTGGCGGAAAGAGAATATAGTGATGACGATATATTGGTGATATATCTTGAAAATTGCCATGAGTCCATTGCCGGAATTATAGCAGGCAGGGTGAGAGAAGCACTTGGAAAGCCTACAATTATACTTACGGATGCCTTCGGTGAAGACGGCATGATAAAGGGATCGGGAAGGTCGATAGAAAGCTATAACATGTTTGAAAGCGCTATATGAGGTCAAAGATATATTTGAAAAGTTCGGTGGACATCATATGGCGGCAGGTATCGAGCTTAAAAAGGACAGACTTGATGAATTCAGAAAAAGATTGAATGAAAATCAAAGCTTACAAAAAGAAGATTTCATACAAAAGATATGGATTGATGTACCTCTGCCTTTTTCATATATCAGTCATGACTTTGTAAGAGAACTTGAAAAGCTGGAGCCTTACGGAAATAAGAATGAGAAGCCCAAGTTTGCAAGGAAGGGTATAAAGATATTATCAAAGAATATACTCGGTAAAAATAAAAATGTGGTAAAGATGGTGCTTGAAGATGACGGTACAAGGCTTGACGGAATATATTTTTGTGACGGAGAAGCCTTCTTTGAGGGCTTTAAAGGTAATAATGAGATAGATATTATATATTATCCGGATATAAACGAGTATGGCGGCAGAGAGAGTCTGCAAGGATTATAACCGGTTATAAGATAAAAATATATAGCAATGAGAGTTTATTTATTGTATACTTTACTTTCAGAAGCAACAAAACAGTTATGTAGGAGAGTTAGATATGGTTAACGAAGTGATGAACTTTTTAAAAGAACTTGACCCTGAGGTCGGCACAGCGGTAGAAAAAGGAAGCAAACAGACAGAGAAGAAATCTTGAACTTATTGCATCCGAGAATATCGTATCTGAAGCTGTGATGATGGCAATGGGAACAGGTGCTATAAATAAATATGCTGAGGGATATCCGGGAAAGAGATATTACGGAGGCTGTGAGGATGTGGATATAGTTGAGAGCATTGCCATCGAGAGAGCAAAGAAACTCTTTAACTGTGACTATGCCAATGTTCAGCCGCATTCAGGCGCACAGGCAAATATGGCTGTGTTTTTGGCAATGCTTGAGGTCAGAGATACCGTACTCGGAATGAATCTCAATCACGGCGGACATTTGACACACGGTTCAGCTGTAAACTTTTCAGGAAAGTACTTCAATATAGTGCCTTACGGTGTAAACGACGAGGGATTTATCGACTACGATGAGCTTGAGAAAATAGCAATTGAGCATAAGCCGAAGATGATTATCGCAGGTGCAAGTGCATATGCCAGAGTAATAGACTTTAAGAGATTCAGAGAAGTTGCAGATAAGGTCGGTGCATACCTTATGGTGGATATGGCTCATATTGCAGGACTTGTTGCAACAGGACTTCATCCGTCACCTATAGGCATAGCTGATGTTGTAAACTACTACAACACATAAGACATTTAGAGGACCGAGAGGCGGACTTATCCTTGCAAACAAGGAAGCTGCCGAGAAGTTTAACTTAACAAGGCTGTTTTTCCCTGGAATTCAGGGGCGGACCGCTTGAGCATGTAATCGCGTCAAAAGGGCGGTTTGCTTCGGCGAGGCTCTTAAGCCTGAGTTTAAAAAGTATCAGAGCAGGTGGTAAAGAATGCCAAGGCTTTGGCTGACGCGCTTATGGCTGAGGGATTTAATATCCTTACAGGAGGTACAGATAATCACCTTATGCTGCTTGACCTCAGAGGAACCGGTATCACAGGAAAAGAACTTCAAAAATAAATGTGATGAAGTATATCACTTTTGAACAAGAATACAGTACCGAACGATCCGCAGAGTCGTTTACTACAAGCGGTGTAAGAATAGGTACACCTGCAGTTACAAGCAGAGGACTTGTGAAGAGGATATGAAGACTGTAGCAAGACTTATCAAAATGGCTGCATATGATTTTTGATACAAAGGCTGATGAGATAAGAGCCGAGTTACAAAGCTTATGGATAAGTATCCTATTTATAATAATTATTTGCAGCAGTCTGCAAATTTATATTTTTAGAAAGGGCGGCCCTAAGGGATTTCGGGCTGCTTGAGTGTAAAAATGAAGGAATTGAAAGAATATGTAAGAAGTATACCTGACTTTCCTGAGCCGGGAATTATATTCAGAGATGTGACCACCATACTGCAGGACCCTGACGGGCTTTGCCTAAGTATTGATGAACTTAGAGGAAAGCTGCAGGGACTGGACCACAATATGATAGTGAGGTCCGGAGTCAAGAGGTTTTATCTTCGGTAGTGCCGGGTAGCCTATGCCGAGCATAAGGCATTTATCCCTGTCAGAAAAAAGGGAAAGCTTCCTTGTGAGACTGTAAGTATAGACTATGACCTTGAGTACGGTAAGGCAACCATTGAAATCCATAAGGACGCCATAAAGCCGGGCGATAAAGTAGTAATAGTCGACGATTTGATAGCTACAGGCGGCACAACTGAGGCGATTGCAAAAGCTAGTGGAGAGCCTCGGCGTGAGATAGTAAAGATTGTATTTGTAATGGAACTTGAAGGACTTAAGGGAAGAGAAAAAAGCTTTCAAAGTATGATATAGACAGCCTTATAAAAATATGAGGGAAAATAAAAATATAGATAGGCGATTCACAGATCTTTGTATTTCAAGGATTATGCCTTTTTGTTTTAAAAAATAAAGTTGAAATAAATATATATTTTGTTAGAAAAATCAGCAAGTAATCTTATATAAAATATATTTTGTTGACAAAAACATATAAAGAAACTATAATTGAACATAAGTTTCGGTGAACGTGATCTATGAAAATGTTTTTAATGGTTAAAGTTGTTTTAATTGTGCATACAATTAAATAAAAGAGATTGTTTGAGGTGGAAGTTTATAAATCTTTACTATTACTATATATGACATTTTATTACGCACTGAATAATGACGGAAACAAGAGGAGGGTAAAATGAAAAAGAGGTTTGGCAATAGCTGTTATATCAGCTATGTTTGGTTTGCAACATTGGGAGCATGTGGTTCAGGTACCACAAAAGACTGCAGGTGACAGTACGGCTGCTCAGTCACAGGATTCGGGTTCCAAGCAGGCGGCAAATACAGAAAAGAGTGAGGTAGATAATATTATCGCACAGGCTCAAGGTATGAGTCTTGAGGAACTTGCAAAAAAGGCGATAGAGGAGTCAAACGGTAAGACTTTCTACGGAGTCGGAAACTCAAGTAGAGGAAAGACTGCATTGCCGCTGTTTATTTCATATTTGAAGACTATCGATCCAAACTACAATATGGAGTTTGAGTGGCAGCAACCTAAGAATAACAAGATATTTGAGCAGCTGAGTGCCGATTCACTTAAGCCTAGCGGTACATTTGCAATGACTCTTATTCAGGACGGTAATCAGATCCAGACTAAGATGGTGGATACAAATATACTGAAGACTTTTATACCGAAGGATTGGGCAGAGGCTAACGGTGTAAGTGCAGACAGTTACAAAGGATTTTTGCCGCTTCAGACTTTGAATAAAGTGTTCATGTTCAACAACACAGGAGATGCAAAGTATACCAACTGTTGGGATTTTGTATATGAGGGTTCACATCCGCTGTTTATGGATATTGATTCAGAGCTTGTAGGAAAGAATTTCTTATATATGCTGACAAAAGAGGAGTATGCCGATAAGTTAAAAGAAGCATATGATAAGTTGGATGCGACAAAGAAATCTTATTTTGATCCTGTTATTGCCGGTGTGGAGTCGGATGCTAAGGATTTGGGACTTTCAGAGAACGGTAAATACGCTTTGGCATGGATTAAACTTTGGGTTGAGAATTATACTGAAGAGACAGATGACGGACCTATATGCAATACACTTGTAGATACATCCGCAAAAGATCAGTCGGGACTTCTTGTATATTCAAAGCTTCGTTCTGTAGAGGAGTCCGCTAATGTTTCGGTAAATAATATAACAGTTGCTGCATATCAGGACGATTATACAGGAATTGGAGGATATGGATATAATCACTATTTATTCCTTACAAAGAACAGTCCGCTTCCATGGACAGCATGTGCATTTATAGCATATATAACCTGTACAGAAGACGGATTCAGTGCTTGGGGAAAGGATATGGGAGGATATTCATCAAATCCTAAAGTAATGGAAGCCACAGAGGCAAAGTATCAGCATCAAAAGGGCGGATACAATGAAGCAGGTGAGGATCAGTTCCTGCTAAAGATGACAGAGGATATGACTGGTGGACAAAAGACGGTGAGCTTGTGCTTGAGGATCCTCAGTATTGTGCAGATGTTTCATTTTACTGTAGGTAACTGGATTGAAATGCTTAGCAAAGCTTCTGATAAGAATTAATTGACCGGGTGCTGCATAATGCAGCACCCTTTTTAAAGGAGAATATTATGGGAATACTGAAAAAATAGAATCAGAACATTTTTGGCAAGCCACAGAATATTATTTTGCTTATTTTTCGGAATAATGTTGACATTTTCTACTGTTGCTCCTGTTGTAGCAATAGTAAAGGATACATACAGATACATCCGGGTACTATTGACCAGCATTTGACAGGAAAAGCTTCCGGATACAGCATTGTAAACTATATAGACTTATTTACAAGTAAACTTGCAATGTCAAATCTGTGGAAGCCGCTTATAAATACATTGTTTTTAGCAATATTCACTTGCCTTATATCCATTTTATATGGCGGTTTTTTTGCATTCTTGGTTACCAGAACAAATATGAAATTCAAAAAATATTTGAGTTCAATATTTATTTTTCCATATATCATGCCGCAGTGGACTTTGGCGGTTGTATGGCAAAATATGTTCAACTCAAATGCAGTACTCGGAACTTCAGACGGGCTTATAGCTTCACTTACAGGTGTGACTTTTCCGAAATGGTGGTGTCAGGGACTGTTCCCAAGTGCTGTAGTACTGGGACTTCACTATGCTCCGTTTGCATATATTATGATTGGCGGTATATTCAAAAATATGGATGCCAATCTTGAAGAGGCGGCTACAATACTTGATACTCCTAAGTGGAAGATTATGACAATGATTACATTGCCTATGATAACACCTGCAATACTTAATACAATTTTACTGGTATTCGGATCTGCAATGGGATCATACCCGGTTCCGCATTATCTTGGATTGACTACATTGTCAACAAAATACATTTCTTTGAACAGTAAGTATACAGGTGAAGCAAGTATACTTGCAATTATTATGATGGTATTCGGAATAATGATTTTATCTTTGAATCAACTTTCGCTCAAGAGTCGAAAGAACTACACGACGGTAACAGGAAAGTCCGGACAGCTTTCAAAGATAAATATAGGTAAAGTAGGAAAGTATGTAGTCGGAGCAGTTTATATTGTAATGACATTCTTTACAAGTATTTGGCCGATAATGTTGTTTGCACTTGAGACATTCTTGCCAAATCCTGGAGATTACAGCTTCTATATACACATGACTTTAAAAACCTTACAACAAAGTGGTGGCTTACAAGTGAAAAATGTGACTGAAAAACGGCTTGTACGGACAGCACGGTATACTCTACAATCCTACTATATGGCATGCATTTTGGGGTACTTTATTACTTGCGTTTGCTTGTGCGGCTATTGCCGGAACTATCGGTACATTGATAGGCTATGCGGTGGCAAAAAACAGGCGTTCAAGGTGGGCGGCTTATGTCAACAATATGGCGTTCTTGCCTTTATCTTATGCCGTCTATAGCAGTCGGTGCAGCATTCTTTTATACTGTTTTCAAATGAGCATATAAATCTTTTTAATACCTACTATCTTCTTATTATAGCAGGTGTAATAAAGTATACCTTTTTGCAAGCAGGGCTTCTCTTAACTCAATGTTGCAAATAAAGCAATGAGCTTGAGGAGGCGGCAATAATTCAAAATGCAAGTTGGGTAAAGAGAATGGTTAAGATAATAATCCGATTCAGAAATCTTCTATAATAAGCGGTTTCAGTTTGCCGTTTATGACCTGCCTTAGAGAGTTGTCACTTTTTCTTTTACTTTGTACACAGGGATTTACTCTCAACAACACTTGACTATTTTGATGAGATGGGATTGTATGCATTCTCAAGTGCTATAAATCTGATTTTAATTATAACTATACTTGTATTTAATACATTGGCAGACAAAGCTTTACAGGCTCAAGCCTTGATAACGGAATAGGAGGTTGATATGCCGCAATTACATTAACAAATATTACAAAAAGATGGAAAAACTATTTTGGTGTTGACAATTTAAGTCTTGAAATACCCTGATAACTCATTCATAACATTACTTGGGCCGTCGGGTTGTGGCAAGACAACTATTCTACGTATGATTGCGGGACTTGAAACTCCCACAGAGGGAAGAATAACTATCGGTGATAATGTAGTGTTTGACAGTGAAAAAGGGTATTAACGTGCCGCTGAATAAGAGAAAAAGTAGGTTTCTTATTTCAAAAACTATGCGCTTTGGCCAAACATGACAGTATATCAAAATATAATGTTTGGTTTGAAAAATATCAAAGAAGAACTTCCTGTAATAGATGTGGAAGCAAAAAGATGTACAGATATTATAAGAGCATTGCAAAACGGTAAGAGAATAAAGGCAGAGGTGACGGATTGCTGTGACAAAAACGGTAAGCTTGATAATAACAGAGCATATGTGAAGCTTATAGATGCATTTGAGTTGTCAATATTCAGTGCGAAAACAGTATTTGAGTTGAAAAATTCATGAAAGTGAAAAATCCTGATGAGGGCTGCAAAAAAAGCATAGAGATGAATATGAGAAAAAAACTTGCAGCGATTATAGATAATCACAGGGCAAAGGGAGAAGAATTAAATAAAAGATTTTGAGGTTGTAAAGGCCGGAAATGTTGTGACGGAAGTTCGTAAGCTTACAGATGAGGAGATGGATTCAAGACTTCGACATGTAGCCGGAATAGTAAAAATCGGTATGTTTATGGACAGGTATCCTGCCGAACTTTCAGGTGGACAACAGCAAAAGGGTGGCAATAGCAAGAACTTTGGCACCGAAACCGCAGGTATTGTTTATGGATGAGCCGCTTTCAAACCTGGATGCAAAGCTGAGGCTTGAAATGCGTTATGAATTGCAAAAGACTTCATGTGAAACAGGCAGTACTTTTCGTTTATGTTACATGACCAGATGGAAGCAATGACACTTGCAACGAAGATATGTCTGGTACAAAAACGGTGTATTACAGCAGTACGCTCCGCCGCTTGAAGTTTATAGAAGACCTGAAAAATCTTTTTCGTTGCGGACTTTGTCGGAAATCCTTCAATAAACTTTATAGATGCAAAAGGGAGCTCAAAAAGACGACGGAAGTATTGAGTTAAAAATTTTTTGACAATGTAGATGTAGAGTTTGTTACGAATGAGGATATTAAGATTTCAGATTGGCATAAAGGCAGAGACAGGGATCTGGAAAAAGAAAGAACAAAAAGCAGAGCTTATGAAGGACAAACATTATGTAGAGAAGTCAAACAAAGATGAGGTGTTTAAATATCATATTGCAAAAATTGTAGAAGAGGACAGCAGTATAAAAAGTGAGCAGGTTGTGACAGATGAAGATTTTGTACTTGCTATAAGGCTCTGAAGCCATAGGCATAACAGGTGAAGAAGGTCTGCATACTACAATTTACGGTGCAATGCCTACAGGTATGGAAAGTACTTTTAAAACTGAGGCTTGAGATTATTTGCTTACAAGTGTAATATTCGGAAATACCGCTTACAGGATCGGTGAAGATATGAAAATAAACTTTACCGGAGACGATATATTACTTTTTGATAGAAAAATCAGGAATGAGAATCGCAACAGGCAAAAATAAGGCTAAAATTGGCTAAAATTGACTAAAATTGATTAAATAGAGGTATTGACAAACAACTGAAAAATCAATATAATTACTAATTGTGACATTAGAGATTGATGCTTATTCCAATGCCCCGGAGAGCATTTATCCATATAAAGCGAAGTTAAAAGATTAATGGAGGTCAGTCAATGAAAACTTTTATGGCTAATCCGGATAAGATCGACAGAAAATGGTATGTTGTCGATGCAAAGGGAGCTACATTGGGACGACTTGCTTCAGAAGTTGCAAGTGTATTAAGAGGAAAGAACAAACCGGAGTTTACACCACATGCTGATTGTGGAGATTATGTTATCGTAATCAACGCAGCAGAGGTAAAGGTTACAGGTAAAAAGTTAGATCAGAAGATTTATTACAACCATTCAGAGTATGTAGGCGGTATGAGAGAGACAACACTTCGTGAGCTTCTTGCAAAGAAGCCTGAGAGAGTGTAGAGCTTGCCATCAAGGGCATGCTTCCTAAGGGACCGCTCGGCAGAGATATGTACAGAAAGCTTCATGTCTATGCAGGAGAGAATCACGGACATCAGGCACAGAAGCCGGTAGTAATGGAAATTAAAGGCTAATAATCTTTAAGAAGGAGAATGGTATGACTAACGATAAGTTTTACGGAACAGGTAGAAGAAAAAGTTCTATCGCCAGAGTATATCTTGTACCTGGAACAGGTAAGATAACAATAAATAAAAGAGATATTGATGAGTATTTCGGTCTTGAGACATTGAAGGTTGTTGTTCGTCAGCCTTTAGTGGCTACAGACAATGTAAAACAAGTTTGATGTACTTGTAAATGTTTGCGGTGGCGGCTTCACAGGTCAGGCCGGAGCTATCAGACACGGTATATCAAGAGCACTTCTTCACGCAGATGAGGAGTACAGACCTACTTTAAAGAAGGCAGGATTCCTTACAAGAGATCCAAGAATGAAAGAGCGTAAGAAATACGGTCTTAAGTCAGCGAGAAGAGCGCCACAGTTTAGCAAGCGATAATTATTATTTAAAATCACACCCCATAGATTCAAGGAAAAGCTTGAGTTTATGGGGGTTTTTATGTATTTTTATGTATAGGCATTTAGTTATATCAGGATAATTTGATTAAAAATTTAAAAATGAAACATTATTTCCATAATTTTGTATATATAAAAAAGTAAAGACATGTTAACATAAATATTTTTTTAATGCTAGAATATAAGAAGTTAAGTATGTTTATTATTATATAGTATTATTGTTTTATATAACATAATACATTAAAAAATTAAGAAAAAAATATATTAGTGGAGATGAGAGATTTGGATATGAAATGTTTGAATTGTGGCTGTGAGAGTAAGCGGTTTATTTGTCCAGTATGCAAGAATAATGAAGTCTTGAAGAAAAATTTTTGAGATAATGGATTATAAGCCATATAACTGTGAAAAACAAATATCTTGCAGAATATGGCATAGGACTTCCAGAAGGAAATAGAGTTATAGATATTATTCCTAGTATTTTGGAACAATTTGATACTGAAAAAAACAGAATTTTTATTATTGTATGTATTATAGGAAGATAAGGGATAATAGGTTTGAAGATCTTGCTCTAAGTATTTAGAGTCTAATGATTTAAAAGACATAAATACACAACGTATAATGTATGAACTTATTGAAAGCTATATTCCAAATGATTTTATAAAGCCACAAAAATGGTGTGAGATTATTTACAAAACAGAAATGTTGAGCTGTGAACTTTATGCAGTTGCAGCAAAAGTATTTTTGCCATGATTGGAGAATATGATATAGCAGATAATATTACTGAGAGAGCTGTTAAAATATGTAATGATGTTGAAAATAGGAATTTTATTTTCTATTCTCTTGATAATATGAATGAACGTTTAGAAAAGCAAAAGATTGATACAAATAGATACAGAACAAAAAGACCTTATTGGCCAATTACTGAGGAACGTCGTCGTGCAGTTGCAGTATTTTATGACAAGAAAGGTATTAAGTACCCAAGTATTGAAAAAAGACCAAAGAAAATTAGAGAAGATGAGTTTGAACCAATAAGAGAGTGTTCTGAGCATGACTTGTCTAAATACTGTGTATTTTGGTGTAGTGAAGTATTTGCTATTGCAGCTCCTAGGTCTATATATCAAATTGCAGCTGTAAAGATTGTAGATGGTAAGATTGTTGATTCATTTGAATCATTTGTTCGTCCTTGGGGTTCATCAACTAAATATAAAGAAAAGGCAGCTAAAGAGGTAGGCGTTAGTTTGGATGTAATTGAATCTGCCAATAATGTAGAAATAGTCTTTTTAAAGTTTATGAAATTCGTGGAAGATAATGTTTTAATCTCTACGGATGCCTTGGGAAATCAAGGAAAGTTAATTTCAAGAGCTGCTCGTTATTCTAGATTTAGAAAAATAGAAAATAAATTTTTAGACCTTTTTAGATTTGGCTGCTGATATATCTGAGGAATTTGATTATTCGAATAATACTAGAGAATATCTATTATCTTATTTTTTTCTATTGAGGAAGGAAAGACAGCATTAGAAAAAAAGCACAAATAAATGAAAAAAATTTATAGTGAGTTAAGAAGATATGGTAGATGATATTGGTGATAATGTTGTTCTAACACATGAACAGAAAAGAAGCTATAATGGAAACAGACAGAAACTTACAGATTATCGCTTGTGCAGGTTCCGGAAAAACAGAAGTAATTACACGCAGAATTGCTTATATTTTTAAAAGAACAGGGATGATATTAAACCTGAGAATATTGTGGCTTTTTACATTTACAGAGAAGGCAGCAGAGTCAATGAGAAAAACGTATTGAAAAAAAGCTGTGGAGTCAGAGGGCAGGGAAAGACATTGGCAAAAATGTATATTGGTACAATTCATGCATTTTGTTATAATATACTAGATAAATACATAGAGAAATTTAGAGGATATAAGATTCTTGACTCTGCAAAAAGTTATCTATTCATTCAAAAGATATTCTAGTGATTGTGGATTGAGAGATTTGGGACTTGATACATATTCTAAAGATATAAGTTTATTTTTTTAAGCTGTATCGAAAAAAATGATTGACAATTATGACAATAATAAAGAGTGGACACAGGAACAAAGGAATGTATTAGATAAATATATTAACTGTTTATATGCTAAGAATTATATAGATTTTTTTCGTTGATGATTTTTGAATTGTTACGACAAATAGAGAATAATCCTATTGTGAATGATTATTTATCTAAAAATCAAATATCTTGTAGTAGATGAATATCAGGATGTAAATGATTTACAAGAAAAGCTTATTTCTTATATAGGAAAAAGCAGGAGCAAATATATGTGTTGTAGGAGATGATGATCAAACTATATATCAATTTCGTGGAAAGCAATGCAAATAATATGATTTCTTTTTTTCTAACAGATATGAAAAATGTACATCAAGTAAGATTAGAGAAAAAAACTTTAGGTCGTCTAAAGGAATTGTAGATGTAGCAGATTCTGTGATAAGTAATAATGTACATCGTATACCAAAGAAAATGATTTCAGAAGTTAAGGAGTTGAATGCTAATATTCAAGTTGATAGATACTTAGATAATAAAAGGCAGTTTGATGAAATAGCTAAGAAAGTAAAAGAGCTAAATTCTTTAGGCATCCCTTTACAAAGAAATAGCAATTCTTGTTCGTAAAAGGAAAACAATAAGACCTATTTTAGAGTCTTTAGATAATGCTCATGTTCCCTATGAAACGGACGGTATAGAGAGTTTTTTTAAGGGAAAATATTTTAATAGCTTTATGGTTGCACTTAGTATGCTTATAGATGTTGATAAGTCAAAACTCTACGAATGTTGGAATGGTATAGTTGATAGGGATAAATTTAATAGTGGATTTAGGTATTTAAGAAGCTGCTCAATGGGAAGAAATTTATCTTTAAAAAGAAATTATTTGTGAGTTTGTTAAAAAAATAAATTTTTCTTGATAATAGTACAAAAAGATATTGATACACGGCGTATGTATTTTTGAAGGTATATTAAAAGATATTGAGTGATTATGATGAAATATATGGTGACTGGATGTTGTCCTCTCGCATTAGTGGTGTATTGAATTTTTATTGATAAACAAGCTGAATATAAATACAACTATAAAAGCTTTTAATTTAAAAAGAAGAATTTGATGATGCGGTACAAATAATGACTGTACATAAATCAAAAGAGATCTCTGAGTTTAATACTGTATTTTTACCTGAACTTCAGCAGCACGAATTCCCTGCATCAAATGTGGGAGGTGAACAATATTATAATATATTAGGTGGTTTTTAAAGAGAATAGGTGTAAATATAAAAGTGGATTGGAAGATGAAAGAAAACTATTTTTATGTTGCAGTTACAAGAGCTAAGCAAAAATTTATTTATGAGTTATGAACTATTAAAAAGGAAAATGTATCATGTTTTTGTAAAAGAAGCATTAAACTCTAAATACGTAAAAAAATTGATACGACAGAGTAATTTATTCTATAGATTTGTAAGGCTTATGAGCTAAAAACTTATGTATGATCATAAGGTGTACACAATAAAGATAAGATAAATATAAGATTTTATACTAAAAAAATCATTATATTTGAGAATAGGAGGCTAAAAATGGCTAATATTTGTGTGTATAAAGGAATAGTGAAAGGAAGAAAAAATGCATGTTATGCTTTTTTTGGAGCTTTTGCCATGTTTGAATGACCAATACATTGTTGAAGAGTATGGTGATGATCAGAATTATACTATTCAATTTGAGGGTGACTGTAAATGGTCAATAAATATGTACTGTAGTAGTTGGAAAGAAGACTTTCAGATAGAATTACCTGAAGATTATAGTGAGGCGGAAAAAGAAGGATGGCAAAAAAATATAGTCATATCGATATAGAAGATCTTTCAAAAATGTTTAAAAATAGAGGTATGGTGTAACTATGCAGATATTGATGATCCAAGTGAGGATGTATTCATGCACTTCAGAAATGGTGAGGAGATATATGATGAATGCCCTGAAAGCATTGGTGGAATTACAGAAGCATATATTATAACGGATGAAGATATGTTTTAATATTTATAGATTATTTTACATCGCAGTTGAGATGGATGGTGACGCTATGGTATTCAAGCGCAGCAAGGATACACCTCCTGCTAAATAGAACAGTTTTAACCGGATATTTAAAAATCTCAAAATTAAAATTCTTCCTTTAGGGGATGTGAAAAAACTCAATTGAGTTTTTTCGCATCTCCCTTTTTACATTTATTGTGTATAGCTGACTGAAATCATACGCAAAAAAAGCACACTCCCCCTACCCCATAGAAATTCTTTTTTGAATCTATGCGGCAGTTCTGTTTCTCATCTTTTTTTCTGATATTTATATAAATTATGGCCTATCGCCACGAGTAAAACTTCCAGTTTGACTGAATGAACACCTTTTCTGACAATTCTCTTGTACAAACGGTCGCTTTTCATAATTCCGAAAGTGCCTTCTGCTTGTATCGAACGGTTCATTCTTAATAACGCACCGTGGATACTTTCCAGGTTTTCGATTACTTCCCGGTGCATGGAAGTTAGTTCCTGATTGATCCGAATGGTTCGATTCTTATCTGTCTTCTTACATTTCTTTACATATGGACATCCGCTACAGTCTTCACATTCATACAGTTCTTCCTTGCGCCCATACTGATTTCCCCTCACATCTTTTCTGCATAAAAAACGGAATGCTTTATCATTAGGACATCTCATGACTCCTTGCTCATCAATTCTGAAATTAACTGCACGAAATGGATCTTCATGATATTTCCGATCCTTAGTTTCCTTTTTAAACATTGGAAATTTCATATACTTTTCAATTCCGTTCTGTTCACAGAAAATATAATTGTTGTATGAGCCATATCCGGCATCTGCCACAGGATATTTGGGATAGAATCCATAAGTTTGTTTGAAGTGCTCCATCAAAGGAACAAAGCAATCCATATCCGAACGATAATGGTTCACGTCAACAACTGCAATATATTCATCTGCTACACCAATCTGTACATTGTATGCCGGCAGAAGCTGATCATTGCCCATGTAATCTGTTTTGATACGCATAAAGGTAGCTGATGTATCTGTTTTAGAGTAACTGTTTCGGTCAGGACCACAGATTTCAATTTTTTGTATGTATTCTTGAAGTTTCTGACAGAAAGTAGTCAAGTGTTCGTAATGACGCTGTTCTTTGGATTTTCGCTTTCCGCTTCCGTAAACAAATGTACTTGTATCCAGTTCCCATAAAATTACCAGCTTCTCAACGATTTCATTCAGATAATCCGGTACATACTCTGTGTTTGTTGTGATCTGCACCCCACTCCATGCGATTTCTGCATTAATTTCCTCAATCTCCGCAGTGATTTTTTCGTAAAGCTTGTAACGGAACTTTTCCGTAGCCTTCTTCCATACCCAGGTATACTTGTTTGCGTTTGCTTCAAACTTGGAGCCGTCAATGTAGAGATGTTGCAGATCTACATGCTCCTCGTTAAAGATAGCATGATTGATATCGTTAAAAATGTTTTCAATCTTATCTTTAAGTATTTTATTGATGAAATATCCAAAGGTTCGGTATGATGGAGTCCGGTTATCCATGAGATACATGAACCTGATATTAACTTTGCAGTTGTCTTCCAGTTTTCTCAGAGAGCAGTAACCGCTAGTCATAAATCCGAAAAGTACTGTTTTTAACATGTTGACCGGATTATATCTGCGTCGTCCGGTTATGTACTCCGGAATATCCGTCAGATACTTGTTTAAATCGATTCCTCCTATCAATCTGTCAAATGTTAAAACAGGATCCAGCAGATCCAAACAATCTGAAAAAAACAGTGGTAAATATCCTTGTTTTGAATTACAATAAGTGTTAGGTAAATTTTTCATTGCAAGTTAATTTTACCACAAAAATAGGACCTTTCGCATTAGCGGATGGTCCTATTTCTTTTAGGGACTTATTTCGCAGCCCCTTTTTGCGTTTAATAAAAGGTTGAAAAATAATAAAAATAAAAAAAGTCTACAACTTAAGCAGTCGTAGACTTTGAATAATTGTACTCGATTTTTAAATTTATGGTTTATTCCACCGTAACAGATTTTGCCAAATTTCTCGGTTTATCAGGGTCTAAGCCCTTTAAGAGGCTGACCTGATAGGAGAGAAACTGCAGTGGAACTACCAAAAGGCTTCCGGCAAAGAGAGGATGAGTACTTGGTACACTAAGATTTTGTACAAAGTCATCCTCATCTACAGAAATATTTTCCATTGTGACAGCAAAGCATTTTGCTCCACGACTTCTTACCTCGTGAATATTTGAAATGCTCTTTGCGGCAAGCTCCTCTTGAGAAAGAAGAGCAATCACAGGGCTGTCCTTTTCTATTAAGCTGATGGTACCGTGCTTTAACTCACCGCTGCTGTAACTTTCACAGTGAATATAACTGATTTCTTTAAGCTTCAAAGCTCCTTCCATGGAGACTGCCCAGTCAAGGCCTCTTCCAAGGAAGAAAATATTTTTATCATCATTCAGTTTTTTTGCCATAGGCAGGGTTTCGCTGTCAAGTGAAAGACATTGTTGAATCTTACCCGGTAGCTTGAAAAGCTCCTCTTTAAGGCTACGAGCATCTTCATCACCAATTTTTCCCTTTGCTTTAGCTAACAGCAGTGAGAAAATGTATCCTGCAACAAGTTGGCAACTGTAGGCCTTTGTGGTGGCTACCGCAATTTCAGGTCCTGCCTGTGTATAAAAGACAAAGTCCGATTCACCGGCAATGGCTGAGCCGTTTACATTTACTATGGAAAGGGTTTTGACCCCCAATTTTTTAGCTTCCTTTATTGCTGCTAAAGTATCCGCAGTCTCTCCCGACTGACTGATACCGATTACAATTTCGCCGTCATCTAAAATCGGGTGATTGTAGCGAAACTCACTTGCAAGTTCAACCTGTACCGGAACTCTTGCCAAGCTCTCACAAACCGACTTTAATACATATCCTGCATGATAGGCGGAGCCGCACGCAATGACCCTGACTCTTGTAATATCTCGGAAATCTTTTTCGCTCATTGAGAATGCTGTATAGGAAAATTCATTATTTTCCTTGTCGCAGGCGTAGAGCAGAGTATCCTGTACAGCCTGTGGCTGCTCAAATATTTCCTTGCCATAAAATGCAGATATTCTCCTTTATGAATCATACTGCTGTCAAGCTCTGCGATAGTGGAGGAGCGATTTACCTCTTCACCGTTTTTTTATTGTATATATGTATTTCATTTTCAGTAAGACTTAAAAATCTCTTTATTTTCTAATTTATAGAACTCCTTGGTATAATCAAGAAAGGCTGAGACATCTGAAGCCGGATAAAAGCCGTTTTTCGCCCTTTCCCTACAACCAAAGGACTGTCCTTTCTCATGGCATAGAGTGTATTTGCATCATCTTTGAACATAATTGCAAAGGCATAAGAACCTTTCAACTCCTTTTGTACTAAGAGGAGTGCTTTTAAGACATTCTTTTCCTTTAGGTAAAAATACTCAATCAGATTTACAGCTACTTCAGTATCTGTGTCTGAATAAAAACTGTAGCCTTTTTCTTGTAAAAAGTTCTTCAAATCTGCAAAGTTTTCAATAATACCGTTATGTACCAACACCACTTCCTTATGCATGGACAGATGTGGATGGGCATTTTTTTCATCGACCTTTACCATGAGTTGCCCAGCGTGTGTGACCGATTCCCATAGAGCATGGAAGTTCACATTCTTTGGAAGCTGCAACCTTCTTTTTCAATTCTTTTAATTTACCCACAGCTTTTACCACAGTGAAAGGTCTTGAATACAGGGCTATTCCCGCAGAATCATAACCTCTGTATTCAAGACGCGAAAGACCGGACAGTAGAATATCCTCTGTATTCCCCTGCCCAACAAAACCGACAATACCGCACATTGTATTTTCTCCTATTCTATTGTTTATTGTGCGAAGAAAGCTTTTGTTACGATCTTGATTTCGCTTTTTGTCTTCCTCTTACGATACACTACTCCGAAACAGCATCCGCCGAATATTTCGATAACTGTTTACCTCGTCAGCTTGGGTCTCCCCGAAGTCCCGGCGCTAATCTTCCTTTTTTCCTCAGAAAAGAAAAATTTGTGTTATGATAACACATCAAAAAGAACTTGTGAATGCTTTTTTGCAAAAATTAAAAAAAATTTATATAAAATATGGTAGAATAATCTTATATAAATGCAGTAAGGGAAGGGATAAGTATGAGCGTCAGATTAATATTTATAGGGTTAATGGTATTTCTGGGATTTTGGTATGTTGCTATATTGCTTTGGTTGATGAACAGACTTAACAAAAAGTTCCGAGTACGGTATAAGCGGAGAGAAAGGTTATCAAAGCGGTAGCGGCAAAATGAAAAATCAGTGATCTGTTTTTTTCATATTTTGGTTATAGCTATTGTATTTATTACAGTAATAAAGCTGATGAGCTTTGTAGGGCCGGCTTTTGCATCTCTTGGAGGTATGATTGTAGCAATACCTGTCAAAGCACTTTTAAATGCAAGCGGACGTAAGACTAACGTTATACTTACTTTCTCCGGGATGGCTTTACTATTTGTTTATTTATGCTTTTTGGTATATTCTTATCGGTGTACCGGTAAAGCCTCCTGTAATGACTGTAGGAGGGATGAAAGTAACACTGAGTAAGACAAGTGTAGAAGACCTTTTAGATAACGGATTTGATATATATATCATGAATGATGAGAATACATATGAGTACAGTGAAATGCTGACAAGCGGTTCTTACACTAAATATGACGAAAATCAGGATATTACTGTAGAAAAAGGATATAGAAGTACAGGAGAGACCTTAAGGGGAGCGCCATATTTATTGGCAAAAGATAATACACTTATAGGTGCAATAGATTTGTACGGAAGTCTTGACAAAGATGTGGATATAAAGGATGCTAAGGTCGTGAATTTCTATATGGATAAGGATTGTGAGAGTGCAGTGAAAAATGCCGGTATAGATATTGAGCTTGAAGTGCTGGATCTGTTAGATACTTTTGATACAGATAATGTAAAAAATATATTTAAAAAGAAACTTTGGATGATACCGGATGAATCCGAGCCTACAGACTCTGTATATGGAATAGCATGGCGTACCAACAGCGATTCTATATTCTGGAATGAGTATTACGCCTATATACGAATTGATGAAAATAAGAATATGAGGTCTTTTATAATATCAACAAGCGTTGCAAAGGATAAGCATTAAAGACAACTTAATAATTGCGTTTTTTTACCATTTAGGATATATTATTGTAAGTAAAATTATTTTTATCAAGTATAGGAGATACAGATGGAATTAAAGCAGGAGCTTATAATTGTTTTGGACTTTGGAGGTCAGTACAATCAATTAGTTGCAAGAAGAGTAAGAGAGAACAATGTTTATTGTGAGATCTATTCATATAAAACACCTTTAGAAGAGATCAAGAAGAAAAATCCGAAGGGAATCATACTTACAGGAGGACCGGACAGTTGCTATCTGCCTGATTCGGCCACATATTCAAAGGAGCTTTTTGAGCTTGGAGTTCCTGTACTTGGACTATGTTACGGTGCACAGCTTATGCAGCATCTGCTTGGCGGAAAGGTAGAGAGAGCAAGTGTAAGAGAGTACGGTAAAATAAAGCTTACAGTTGACAAGGCTGACAGTGCATTATTTGAGAATGTGCCGAAGGAAAGCATTGTATGGATGAGCCATACAGACTATATAAGCGAACTTGGTGAGGGATTTGAGATTACATCACACAGTGATGACTGTCCTGTAGCTTCATATGAGAATAAAGCAAAGAATCTATACGGAATACAGTTCCACCCTGAAGTTTTGCATTCAGAATACGGTTCTGTAATGCTTGGAAACTTTATAAAGAATGTCTGCAAATGTGAATGTAACTGGAAGATGGATGCCTTTGTAGAAAACAGTATAAAGGCAATCAAGGAAAAGGTCGGCAACGGTAAGGTACTTTGTGCACTTTCAGGAGGTGTTGACTCATCAGTTGCTGCAGTAATGCTCAGCAAGGCGGTAGGTGAAAACCTTACTTGTGTATTTGTAGACCATGGACTTCTCAGAAAAAATGAAGGTGATGAGGTTGAGGCTGTATTCGGACCGAACGGCAATTACAAGCTGAATTTCATCAGAGTAAATGCAGCTGAGAGATTCTACTCAAAACTTGCAGGTGTAAGCGAGCCTGAAAAGAAGCGTAAGATAATAGGCGAGGAATTTATCAGAGTCTTTGAAGAAGAGGCGAAAAAAATCGGTAAGGTAGATTTCTTAGTTCAGGGCACAATTTACCCTGATGTTGTAGAATCAGGACTTGGCGGTGAGAGTGTAGTAATCAAGTCACATCACAATGTAGGAGGACTTCCTGACTATGTTGATTTCAAGGAAATCATAGAGCCGCTTAGAGATCTTTTCAAGGATGAGGTAAGAAAGGCGGGACTTGAGCTTGGCATACCGAAGCATCTTGTATTCCGTCAGCCATTCCCGGGACCGGGGCTTGGAATCAGAATTATCGGTGAAGTTACAGCAGAGAAGGTAAAGATAGTTCAGGATGCAGACGCTATATACCGTGAGGAGATAGATAAGGCAGGACTTTCACAGGAAATCAACCAGTACTTTGCAGCTCTTACAAATATGAGAAGCGTAGGAGTAATGGGTGATTACAGAACTTATGACTATGCCATAGCACTTCGTGCAGTAAAGACAATAGACTTTATGACAGCAGAGGCTGCCAGACTCCCTTGGGAAGTACTTGAAAAGGTGACCAACAGGATTATCAATGAGGTAGACCATGTAAACAGGGTACTCTATGATATCACAAGCAAGCCACCGGGAACTATTGAGCTGGAGTAAAGGAAGAAAAAGATGACAGATGAAAAATTAATTAAAGAAGGGTTGAACGGTAAAGATTCTTTAAAAATAATTTTGTCAGGTTATGTTGATAAGTCAGAAAATGAGAATACAGAAGAAAAAGTAGGTGTAGTTTCGGTAATGTTTGTATCTGAAAACAAGGAGCTTGTCGTAAAGAAAATTGAGGAATTTGAGGCGAAATATCCCGAAAGATATTTTATGGTTTACAGTGTTCCTTTAGATACTAACCTTGAGGAGCTGAATCATTATCCGTCAATTGCAATTTTTCAAAGTGATTTAAATTAGATTAACAAATTAAATAATAGAAAGCCTTCCATCACTTTTACGGGGAGGCTTTTTGTAAATAGGTTCTTTGTCAAAGTGTTGTGGTGGGTTGATTTTTTTAGCCCACTTTTTATATGTGGTTTGAGTGTTAATTTAAAGTTTTGGAGGCAGTTTAAATGGATGATAAAGTTAAAAGAGTTTTGAAGAGTTTTTTTCTACAGGCCAGACTAAAAGATGGACTGAATATAAAAAAAGTACAGTAAAAATCTATATTAGAAAATGTTATCGGTAAATATTCGTGGAGGGTAAATAAAGTATGAAGAATGAAATTGTATTATTTACAGATGGTGATATTAATATGAAGTTCAAATCAATCCTGAACTGGAGACCGTTTGGCTGACACAAAAACAAATGGAAGTATTGTTTGATGTTAAACACGCTACAGTAAGCGAACATATTTCAAATATTATTGCTTCAGGAGAACTGGATGAGACTTCTGTCGGTTTTTCCGACAAAAGTACAGGGGAAGAAAAACCTAAAATTTATAATTTAGATATGATTTTGTCTGTCGGATATCGAGTTAATTCAAAAAGAGGTATAGCTTTCAGAAAATGGGCAAATAATGTTCTTAAAGAGTATATTTTGAAAGGCTATGCAATCAATGAAAAGCGTCTTCAAGCGCTTAAGAAAACAGTTGATATCCAGTCAAGGATGATTGCAGATGCACTCGATATAGAGGAAAAAGATGTGCTCAGAGCTGTGAATGAATACACGGATGCATTGATTCTTTTGGATCAATATGACCATCAGGCATTAAGTAAGCCGGAGGGAAGTGCTCCTGTATACCGCATCACCTATGAAGATTGTGTTAAGATGGTTTGTCGGATGAAAGATTCTTTTGAAACAGATGTATTTGGTGTAGAAAAAGAGTCCGGCAAGGTAGAAGGAATTATTGCAGCTGTTTACCAGAGTGTATTTGGGCAGGATGCGTATCAATCTTTGGAAGAGAAAGCGGCTAATCTGTTGTATTTTATGATAAAAGATCATCCATACGTAGATGGATGTAAAAGAATTGCCGCATCATTGTTCCTGGAATTTTTAGACAAGAACAATTCCCTGTTTTTGGATGGAGAGAAGAGACTTAGTGATGGAACTTTAGTGGCAACCACATTGATGATTGCTGAATCAAAACCGGAAGAAAAAGATGTGATGGTAAAAATGGTAATGAATCTGTTGAATTTATAGTGGTATTGTATCGTTTTTATATTACAGATCATGTAACAAGTGGGGAATGGTCCGAATCCATTCCTCATTTTTATGTAGAAAAATACATAGATTATTATCTTGATTGAAATACCCGGGAAATGTTTTGCAGAGAGAAATGGAGGTCAAAAATATATCACAACAGATCCATAATTTTTTGTAGGTTATAATTTAGTTATTTTTTTATCGATTATAACAATACCATAAAAAAATGATGGAGGTAAATCAAATGAGTATTATATTAGAAACGAAAGGACTGACAAAAAAATATAAAAAAATGGGATTGCACTAAAGTAATGTTTCAATTCAAGTGGAAAAAAAGGTATGGTATACGGTCTGTTGGGGTCTAACGGTGCCGGAAAATCGACATTATTGAAAATCATAACAAGAGCGATTCCAAAAAGCTCGGGTGAAGTGATGTTTGAAAATCATCTGTTAGCTGCAGATGATGTAAAGAAAAATGGGGCGATTATTGAACATCCTGCTATTTATCCTAATTTAACGGCTTATGAAAATTTAGAGGTTATTACAACTTTACTGAATATTGAAAGAAAGAAAATTGATGAAGTACTTAGCATGGTTTCATTGACTAATACCGGCAAAAAGTTGGCAAAAGAGTTCTCCCTAGGTATGAAACAAAGACTGGGTATTGCAATGGCACTGATTAACAGCCCGTCATTACTGATTCTTGACGAACCTACAAACGGGTTAGACCCTGTGGGAATTCAAGAACTAAGAGAACTTATAAAAATGCTTTCAGGTCAAGGCATTACAATAATATTATCAAGTCACATTTTGAGTGAAGTAGGACAGATTGCAGATAAAATCGGTATCCTAAATAAAGGATGTTTAAGTTATGAAGGTCAAAATACCGATTCGTCTAAGTTGGAAGATTTATTTATGGAAATTATTAGAAAGGATGTGATGAATGATGATTAAGATGCTGAAAGCGGAATGGATTAAGGAAAAAAAGAGCTGCCAATTCTACACTAAAAATATATAGTACCTGTTATTTTTTTGTATTATTTAATCTTCTTATGGTCAGTATTATGAGGGCAAAAGCCCTGTGGGAAGAAGTTATTTAATGGCTACAGCATTTAATTGGTATCCTGTTCTGATTTTACCTATTATATTAAGTCTGCTTGTAGTTAATATTGTTAGTAAAGAGAAAAGAAGAGCATGTTGCCTTGTTGCGAAGATTGAATATACTCCCGGAAAAGATGTTAATTGCCAAGAACGGAATAGTTATTTTTGAATTATTTACTGTTTTGATGTTGTCATCGACAGGAATTTATTTAATAGGTAGATTTTTTTATTACATGAGGAGATTAGTCTTAAAAATCATGATAGTAGCTACCTGTTGTTTATTTATTGGAAGTTTGCCGGTAGTTGCTTTTGTCTTTTTTTATTTACAAATTATTTAATAAAAAGGTTTTTAGTGATTTTAATTAATTTTATATTTACCTTTCCGTCGGCAATTATTGCTGTAACCTCGTATTGGGAATTTTTTTCCCTTGGGATTATAATTTACGTATACTATGTCCGATTATTGAGGTTCATCCTAACGGTACTTTTTGGAAAAAAATCATCCCTTTAACATCTATGAATGCAGTATATGTCGGATTAGTGTTAAGTGTCATGGTGTACATCATAATAACAGCTATAAATATAGTGATGGAAAGAGGAAAAGGTCATGCTTAATATTCTAAAGTCTTACCTGTTAAGAATCAAAAGAACACCGGCCATAATGGTAATTATCTTGTGTCCTTTAATTTTTACCGGTCTTTTTATTGTATATCTTTTTAAGTGCAACAGGTTTGAAAGGAGTAGAACTTGCCTACTTTTTTTGGAGCATATACGATTTTAGCAAGCTTTTTCTGTCAGCTTTTTATTCCCATGTTATATGAAAGCGACAAAAAAAGCCGGGAACTATGCCAATGATTTAAGAATAGGAATTTGTCGAAAAAAATTGTTTTTTTGTAAGATTTATATTTATCTTTATATTATTAATGGCTATTGAAGGGATAGCGATCTTACCGTTTATATTGTTTTTTTACACTTTTTATGGAATCGATATTAAGATATTGGATTTGGCAGTTTATGCTATGATCGGGTCTGTGGGATTGATTAGTATGGTACCTGTTTATCAATTTTTAAGCTTAAAATTCAATTATACAGGCTCTATTTTTGACAGGTGTTATTTGTACCTTGGCTGCCGTTCTTTTAGGCACAACGGATTTGGGAAGCGGTATATGGTATTACTTTCCCTTTTTGTTTATCCGATAAAGACTTATATACGGATATGTCAGTGGATCTTTTAATGCGGATACTGTTATTTTTTTTATCTTTTTATATCTTTTTGATCTCATTTTTTTAAGTGTGGGAATATTTTTCATTTTGGTATAATATGTGGGACGGAATAAGTGAAATGGAGGAATAAAAAGGTATGAATCTTCTCATAATAGATGATGACAAAGATTTGCTGAAGTTATTAAAGCTAACCTTTGAGAAAGAATATAATGTCGTTATTTGCAATTCGGCACTGAAAAATCTGGCCAAGCGATTTATATAAATATGACTTGATTATTCTTGATATAATTATGGAAGAAATGTCGGGTTTTGAATTTTTGACTAAATACAGAAATATGATAGACATTCCTATTATTTTACTTACAGCGAAAGATTTTGAAAAAGACAAAGTTGAAGGATTTGCATTAGGAGCGGATGATTATGTGACAAAACCTTTTTCTCTTGCTGAAATTAGAGCGAGGGTAGCAGCACATATTCGGAGAGAAAAATAGAGAAAAAAACATTCAAAACTTATAGATTATCCGATATCTTGTGATTTGCTTTCAAAAAAATTTATTTTGATAATGTAGAGATAAGTTTTACAAATAGCGAATACGAAATTTGTGAGTTTTTATTAAAAAAATAAAAAAATCAAGTATTTTCGAAAGAAAAAAATTTATACAGCAATTTATGGCTATGATAAGGAAGGTGACAGTTCTACAACGATTACCGAAAGAATCAAATTAATAAGAAGTAAATTTGAGCCATATTGTATAAATCCTATAAAAACGGTTTGGGGAGTTGGTTATCAGTGGGAAATAAAAAAAGTTTAAGATATTTAATAAGCAAATATGCAATTATAGAGTTGGTATATACTTTATTTATCATTGTGCTGTTTTATATAGGATTAAATGTACTATTAAATGCCGGTATAGTTTACCCGCCAACTATGCTGACATTCAGTCGGAAAAAAGTTGAGGCAGGCTTTTAAAACAGAAGGTTGGACACGGATGAAATACCATATTATTATGATTTTTTTTATATTTGAAAGACGGAAAAAAATAATAGAAAATACTATTGATAAAAAAATATGATGATTTAGTACAGCAGCCATAAAAAAACGGAAGGGACATCAGTGGTGAAATTATAGGATCAAATATTTTTAAAGGCTTATACTAGGGGAAATAGACAACTGGTAATAAGATACAGAGTTAATGTTATATTTACCAATGAAAAGCTTTTATAGACTCTTTGAAAATTTCGAGTGTGGATATATTGTCCTGATACTAATTATTTGGTTTTTGGGATTCGCTTTGTTTCTCATTCGCTCATCAAATATACTAAAAAGGGAAATCCACAAAATTGCGGTGGCTAATGATAACATCAGTCGTATGGATTTGGATTATGAGAGAGAGTATTCTAAGTATAAAGAAGTAGATGGAGTACTGGTTTCGATTGATGTACTGGCTGAAAATCTAAAAAAATCTCTTGGTGAGCAATGGGATATGCAAGTTAAGCAAAAAGAGTTGGTGGAACAACTTACCCATGACATAAGAACACCGATAACACTGATTAAAGGTAATTTAGAATTATTGAAGGAAGAGTATAGTGATTTATCATCTGAAAGATTTGCAGACATTTCAAACGGTATTGACAGACTGGAAAAAGTATATTGATAAATTGAAAAAAATTTTTCTTATACGATGGAGGGAAGAAAAGATGTTGTAAGTAATGAAGTGATTTTATATTGGATTGAGATAATGTCCGGGATATGTAGGTTAAAACGGTTTGAATTTAGAGGTAATAAAAAGTGAATGTAGTAATATTATGTTGGATAAAGAGGAAGTAGCTGCAGCTCTGCAAAAATATAGTTACCAACGCTGTCGAGTATTCTAAAAAGGTTCTAAAAATAACGGTAGAGTTTAAAGATGAACCTAGAGAATTTGTCTTTGACAGTTAGAGATGAAGGAACAGGTTTTTGATAAAGACTTATTACCTTTGCTTACGGAAAAATTTATTTCCGGCAAAGTAAAGGATAAGTGTGATAAACATGGCTTTAGGCTTATGGGTAGTGAAGAATATTGTCTCGGCAAATAACGGCAACTTGTATTTGAAAAATTATACCGGAAGTGACTGAAGGGGCTGAGGTTAGAATGGTTTTTAATAAATGATTGAAGAATAATTACGGTTAAGGATATACTTTTCCGATAAGAGTAAGGAGGATAAATGAACGAATTTAATAAGTACAAATTATTAAGTGAAGGGAAAGCTTTTGGAGATAGGGCTAAAATTGCCTTTAGTATTACTTGATAGCAGTACAGTTTATGAAGACCGGAGCAAAAATACTGAATAAATTCTTTATAAAGCTGCAGTGGATGCCTAAAAGAGAAGATTACAGTTCTACAAAAAGTTATAATAATGCATGGGGATATTTTGCAGAGCTTTTAGCGGTAGTAAAAGAAAATAATCATCCTGAATTTAATATTTATTATGAGATTGCTACCAAAAAAGGCATGAGTGAATCAGTATTTGAAAAGAAAGCTAAAAGAGCTGGCAGAATTAAAACAGTCATTTGTAAAAGGGTAAATATTATTATTTAATTAAGCCGACAGGGGTTAAACTCTGACGGCTTTTTCAAATTTTCCAAACTTGAATTAACTTATCAACTTATATTATAATCATGTTTAGTAATTAAAGTAAATATTAATAAAGATAAATCTGACCGAGGTGGGGGAGGTTTTAATGAGTGAAAACGGACTTATGGATTTGAAAACAACAAATGATTAAGCTGGTTGAACATTTAAGCAATGAAAATATTATTACAGGTTTAGTGCAAACGACAGTCAAACATTTGAGGAGTTGGTTGTTTTACTGAGAGATAAGCTCAAAGAAGAATATCCAAAGACAAAGTTGAAAAAGAATTATGAAAAGCGTTCATTATGCAAACGGTTTTAGTGATTTGGAATTAAAACAAAGTGCATTTATACTTGATGAAATTGAACAGTTTCTTTGTATAAATAAATTTCTTAATCATGATAAGTCGGTTAAGTATTTTTAATAAGCGTATAGTATCAAAAAGAGTTTGAAAATAAATCCCTCAAATATGGTTTTTGCTTATGATAGAAAGCTGACTTGGCAGTAAGAGTAAGTTGTAGTTTTAAAAATATTTTTTAGAGAATGGAAAATGGTAATAATAGCAAATTATCAATATTTACATGTTTTCAAAAACTAAAAAGATTTTTATAAGAAAAATACTTGAAGTGAATGGAAAGGTAGTGATTAGTATAATTGAAGGGAGACCGGAAATTCCAAAAAGGCTTTTAAGTGTTAAAAATAGAATCCTTTTTCTTCGCCCAAACTATATGAAGATACTATAGAGTATATTAAGGATCTTGTTGCAAAAAGAGGATTTATAATTGTTGAAGGCAGTTGCAAGTTAGGGGAACATATGAAAGACGGACATTGGATTGATGATATTATTTACCATATTATTAAATGTCCGAAATGTGGGAAGAGATTTACCTGCATTGTAAATACCTATAGAGGTGGCGGGTCTTTTGAATAATAAATTAAGTTTGAACAAAAGGGGAAATTATGAACTTTTTATTTGTAGCTTTTGGCGGAGCTGTCGGGGCAATGGCAAGATATGCGATAAGTCTTATACCGGTTAAAACAGGATTTCCGATACTTACACTTATTACAAATATAGCAGGTGCAATATTAATCGGTTTTATTGTCGGGTTTACAAGTAACAAAGACAATATATCAGGTAATACAGTGCTGTTTTGGAAGACAGGTGTATGTGGCGGATTCACTACATTTTCCACATTCTCTCTGGAAGCGTTTAACTTGCTTGATAATAAGCAATATACATTAGGCGGATTATATATTTTACTAAGTGTTACGATGCTGTATATTAGGCATATTATGTGGAAAGAAGCTGGCAACGGTGGTAAGATTATAAGCATTGTAGAATAAGAAAAGTATAATAAAAGTTATAGAAACAAGATGAAGTCAAAGGAAGGATATACAAAAGAATCACAGCACATAACTTAAAGAATAGATAATCTTTGGGTTATGTGCTTTTTATATGTATTAAAAAACATAGATGTAACGTAAGCGTCAAGCTAAGTACACATAGAGCAAAAGTCATAGAACTAGAACTTATCATTCTAATCCTACGACTTTTTATTTTTACAACTCTCAGGAATCTCATCTGACCAAGGTACTAAGAGCGAAGCATCTCCACCTGACTGTATGGTATCAAAAACAAATGTAAGATATTTTTGTGGTATCAGGTTATTAAGTATTGCACTTTGAATTATACTATATATCAATGTAGATGCATTAGCTCCGTTAGGTGTATTCGCAAATAGCCAATTAGACCTACCTATAACAAATGGCTTCACACTTTGTTCAGCAAGATTATTACTTAATTGTATTCTTGCATCCTTTAGAAAGTTCTCTAAGTACTCTTTTTGATTTATTGCATAAGTAATAGCCTTCCCCATTAAACTCTTAGGAAGGATTTTTGATTCTATTTGTGAAATCCAACTATAGAACCTCATCAAGTACTTGTTTGGAATTGGTTTTTTTCTCATTTCCAGTCGCTTTTTCCAATGTAAGACTGATTCATCTGCCTTTATCTTCCAAGCGGAATAGTTTCTTAGATAAGTCTCCTTGTTTTGCATACTCATTACTCCTATTAACTTCGTATGCTTCATAGAACTTTCTCTTTGCATGTACAAGGCATCCGCATAAGGTCTTATCCATAAGCTTTTTTTATATCCGGTGTACCCATCGCAGTGAAGGTAAGTTCCTTTCCAATCCTCAAGAAACTTTTTAGCATAGTCTCCGCTTCGACCAAGTGTATATTCATACAATACTGCAGGATGTGTATTGTATTTGCTTGTTCTATACACCCATACATATGATTTGCTTCCTGCTTCCTTTCCGGGTTCATGTAATACCTCCAGGACAGTTTCATCTGCATGGAGTAGTGTCTCATTTAGTAGACTAAGCTTTTATCTGCTCATATATAGGCTTTTAGAAGATTAGCTCCTTTTTATGATCCAATTAGATAAATTTTGTCTTGATATCTCAAAAGCCTAATCTTTTAAACTCTTGCTCCATTCTATATAGCGGTAGTGCAAGTGTGTACTTTTGATTCATTATATAAGACATAAAACTTGGTGATACTACACTCTTTTTTTAATAAGAGCTTTTAGGATGAGGTGCTATCTTTATAAAAGCCACCTCTCCATTCTTGTCACAGTTTCTGCAACTATAAACATAAGTCACATGCTCTATAACCTTAACCTCAGCAGGGACTACCACCAGTTCTTTTCTTATCTCTTTCTTCATAACTGTAAGAGGGCTGTGGCAGTTATCACATACCTGTTCACTTTCATCTAATTTATATTCAACTACCTCAACAGGAATGTCATTAAACTTACTTCCCTTTTTTAGCTTTTCTTCTTTTATGCTCAGGTATAATGCTTTCCTGTGGCGGCTCACTTTGAATTGGCTCTCTAAATGTTTCAGCCTCATTGAAGACATCAAAAAGAGAAAGTTGTCCATCAATAGCTTTTTCGCTTGATTTGCCAAATTTCTCTTTTGCTTTTAATTTCAGTTGCTCCATATACCAATTATTTAATTTATTTAACTTAGCAATCTGTTCACTCTTTTTCTTTTTACTTTTTCTAAAGTCTCAATCTCTTTGTCCTTTTCTTTTTACTTTTTTTCTAAAGTCTCAATCTCTTTGTCTTTATCCTGTAAGATAGCCTTAAGTCCGGCAATTTCTGCTTGCAATTCATCTATAGTTTTCATTTTACCGGACCTCCAAATCTCAAATATTTATGTAAAGATTATACTATAAAATCTATGGTAAATCCATTAAAATCAACACTTTTTGAAGACTTCACTACGCTTTATTTTTTGTTTTATTCCCGGTGCCATGATTATATTTTTCAAGTCGTCTATTAATAAATCCATAGTGATTTCTGTATCACTTTGTGACGGCCAAACCACATGTCCTTTTTCAATTCTTTTAAAATGAATCCAAAATCCATTATCTTCCCATACAAGAAGCTTTATCCTATCCCTCGCATTGTTACAAAAAGCAAATATTACCTTATCTCTTGGATCAAGGTTGAAATTACTATAAACAATTTCAGCTAATCCGTTTATATTTTTCCTCATATCAGTAGCACCACAAGAAAGAATTACACGATAGTTGTCATAGTTAAACATTTATTTTATTCACCACCTTGATCACCTTTGCAAGTAGTTCAAGATCGGTATATCTATCCACTACAATGTTGACAGCACCTATCTCCATCTTTAGGGTCTTACCGGCTTGTGTTGTCTTGATTTCAATAAATTTAACATCCTTAGAGTGCTTTGATTTCTATCATGTTTACTCACCCATCTTGTGACTGTTGAAATAGGTAATCCATTCTTCCTAGCCCAGCTTGTGATACTTAATCCACTATTTTTAAACTCCTCAATCAATTGCTCTTTTCTTCATTAGGATATTTAGCCATAGGCACCTCCACATATTTAGTATAAGCTTATTTTATAGTGGAAGTGTATTTATTGGGAGGCGTACTTGAATTGACGCTTACGATGTAACTTTTCATTCAGTTGAGTGTTAATTATTGACCATATGGTAATAAAGAAATATAATTTTTACAAATTTATTATGACAAATGGAGGGCTTTAAATATGGCATGGGATGATATTACAGGAAGGGCAACAGGAAGTGGAAAAGACAAGTATGTAGTTCTTCAAGTTGTGTTGACAGAGAAGTTTTTAGGTACTGGGTCAGGAACTGCTAGTTTGACAAATCTTCAAGCGGCAATCAATAAGCAGGCAGCTTTAGGCTATAGATTACACACAATTTCAACAACTGCTTCAGGTTCCAAAGGTTTTCTTGGAGGTGATAAGATCTAGGCAACTATGGTATTTGAGAGAATAGACTAGTTAGTAAAAGAATGGATTATTAGTAAAACAAATAAATTTCAAATAGAGCACATAATATTAAGAGTAAAATCTTTTAGTTAGGTGCTTTTTACATGTATATCATCCAAGTTAGTTAGATATAAATTTTTGTGATAGAATAAAATAAAAAAATAATAAAATTTTACATTACTATAGATAAATTTAAAGGAGATATGGTATATGTATATCGAAAAGTATTGGGGGAATTTTATAGGAGGTTCAGATGATAGCCCTAAATCTTGTGGCATTTTTGGAAGACCGGAAGAAAGAAGAGATCACAATTAGCTGAAATCTTTAATAAGATAGGATTGAACAAGCAAAATTGGGATTTTAAACGTACTGTAGAACCTCTAAAAATTTAATCATTCGTTTGGCTTTTGAAATAGATTTCAATTTTTGCAATTGATATTATAATAGATCTTGCTACTATAATACTTGAGTGCAATATTAATGGGAATGTAAATCTACATGATTTATCTGATAATGAGGATACTCCATCACAGTGTATTAAAGTCATAGCAACAGCAGAGGAATAGGAACGTATTGACAAATGTCTTTTTAGATTTTACAAATAATCCTATGTCATATGACTTATATGAAATGATAGGAGATGGCATCTTGGAGATGGCTGAAGATGTTGAGGAGTTGCGAAAGGAATTGTATAAGGTTATCTTTGGTTAAAATAACTTGAATTGTGAGTAAGTTGCAGGTTGGAAAGTGGGGTATGGTATGTCAAATGGAATAATATATTTAATGACAACAGTTGTTTCAGGACTTATAAAAAAATTGGAAAGACTGGGAACGACCAATTTGAAAATAGGATGAGATTTTTAGAAAGTAATGGATATGCAAATATAACAGGATTAAAGAGAGAATTTATGATTGAAGTTGATGAATATGATGATAAGGAAAAACTTATTCATGATATATTCAGTAAAAAGTAGAATTTCTAATACAGAGTTGTTTGCACTAGATATAGAAATAGCAAAATCTTTTATTGGCATCTTTTAGACGGAAAACAAATATATCCTAAAGATAAAACAAAGAAAGAAGTTTTTGAAGAATCAACAGAAGAAATAAGGCTTAAAACAGACAGTGGATTTATACCGGATGGAGAATATATATTAAGTAGAAATATAAAGGGATTTGGACAAGTTAATGGTAAAGCTATTGTCAAAGATGGTATTTTTACTCTTTTTAAAGGGCAGTATTTGTGGAGATACCGGTAAGGGATATATTCCTTCTATTAGGAAAAATGCAAAAATTGATAAGAATATATTGCAAGAGGATATTGTATGCAGTAGTCCATCCAGTGCGGGCTGGGTAGTTATAGGAAAGTCAAATAATGGATGGATAGAATGGAAGGATACAAAGGGAAATTCAATAGAGATATAGAGATAAATCTTAGATTTTGTGGAACTAAAAATGAAAGAAAAAGATTTCAAGATATCAAAAATTTCATAATTGTAGTTGATATTGATGAGGCTACATTTGCTGAAGAAGGTGAACAACTTATGTATGTCGGAGCTTCTAAAGCTCGTTTCAAACTTAGCTACATTGCTAATATGTCGGAGGACGAGTGTTTGAAGCTAATGGAAGAACGAAGAATTAAGCATAATAGAAAGACACTTAAGTCATTTGCAACTGCATTTAATGCTAAGGTGCTTTAAACTAAGGAATAAAATTATTTATACACCAATCTGTAAAGGTAAATTGTTTTATAGATAGAAATTTAGAAATAGCATTGACCACAGAACAGCAAAAAGTACTGCGAAAGTCTGTTTTAAGTCACACTACTATAGATATAACACTACAAAGAAAAATTGATGAGTGTGCTCCATATATCGATGAAGTACTGTCTGAAGCTCCATATTCTGCTGTAAGGGTTAAAGAACTGGTTGAAAAACGCTTTAATACAAAAAAATTGGATATACGACTGTACAGAAGTATGTAAAACAAATTAAGAAGAACTATAACCATCAGGTAACAGTAAGATTTGAAACCATGCCAGGATTACAGGGATAGGTAGACTGGAGATTTTTTGAAAACTATACAGTTACAGATCTGTATGGTAGTGATAAAAAAACTATATTGTTTTCTGATAATTCTTGGATATTCCAGGATGCACTACATTGAGTTTGTTACGAACATGAGTACACAGACACTGATTAAAATGTCATTTAAATGGATTTGATTACTTGGAGGATATCCAAATGAAGTTTTATATGACAACATGAAACAAGCTGTTGTAAAATGCTTTAAGGCAGGAGGATTACACATTGAACAAAATCTTTGAAGATTTTGTCGGCTTCTTCAGTTTTAAGCCGGTACTGTGCAGACCATACAGAGGGCAAACAAAAGGAAAAGTTGAGGGGACAGTCAGATATATTCGGGGAAATTTATGATTGGAATTAAATATAAGAATCTTGACATTTTAGAGATGATGAATAAATCTAAAAGTATGGTACAGATGTTAATGTGAGAATAGAATCGAAGAAGACAGGATCATGGTTTGTAAAATAGGAGGGGTTGGAACTTGAAGGTGATTATAATACGGCATGGAAAAGTGGATTATGACTGGAAAAGAAAGTATAGTTCTGGTGAGTTTGATAAAGCTTGTATTCAGTATGATAAGTCTCCGATTATGCAGATGTCCTATTATATTCCGTTTTTTAATATCAAGCAAATATATGTCAGCACATTGCCTAGAAGCAGAGACACTGCAATGGAAATATTTGGAAGTAGGGAATTTATATACACTGAACTGCTAAATGAAGTCCCGCTTAGTTCAAGTTTTAATTGCAGGATTGAGTTACCATTGTGGTTTTGGAATGTAACAGGGAGAATTCAGTGGCTTTTTAACATCAGTAGGCAAGGCGAAAGCCAAAAAGAGACGATAGCAAGGGCAAGAAAGTTTGTAGAATTGTTAAATACTGAGGAATGTGATAGTGCGGTAGTCACACATGGATTTTATATGCATATTTTGGTGAAAGAAATGCAGAAGGTAGGGTTTAGAATCAGTAAATCAGTAAGAAACTATAAAAATGGAGACTATGAAGTTGCTGAAAAGTAGAGGTGGTTAGGTGGATTTTATAGTAGTGGTAGATGAGAATTACTTGATATAGGTGAATATACAAGTATTATTTTTAAACAGAGATTGTTAGCCTGTAACAGTATCTAAAAAGAACTTTAAATGAATTAATTTTATAAACAAACATTTGAAATTGATGTGAGGCTTTTTGTGGAAATATACATTTTTCATTCAGTTGAGTGTTAATTATTGACCATATGGTAATAAAGAAATATAATTTTTACAAATTTATTATGACAAATGGAGGGCTTTTAAATATGGCATGGGATGATATTACAGGAAGGGCAACAGGAAGTGGAAAAAGACAAGTATGTAGTTCTTCAAGTTGTGTTGACAGAGAAGTTTTTAGGAAATCAGGGTCAGGAACTGCTAGTTTGACAAATCTTCAAGCGGCAATCAATAAGCAGGCAGCTTTAGGCTATAGATTACACACATTTCAACAACTGCTTCAGGTTCCAAAGGTTTTCTTGGAGGTGATAAGATCCAGGCAACTATGGTATTTGAGAGAATAGACTAGTTAGTAAAGAATGGATTATTAGTAAAACAAATAAATTTCAAATAGAGCACATAATATTAAGAGTAAAATCTTTTAGTTAGGTGCTTTTTTTACATGTATATCATCCAAGTTAGTTAGATATAAATTTTTGTGATAGAATAAAAATAAAAATAATAAAATTTTACATTACTATAGATAAATTTAAAGGAGATATGGTATATGTATATCGAAAAGTATTGGGGAATTTTATAGGAGGTTCAGATGATAGCCCAAATCTTGTGGCATTTTTGGAAGACCGGAAGAAAGAAGAGATCACAATTAGCGAAATCTTTAATAAGATAGGATTGAACAAGCAAAATTGGGATTTTAAACGTACTGTAGAACCTCTAAAATTTAATCATTCGCTTTGGCTTTTTGAAATAGATTTCAATTTTGCAATTGATATTATAATAGATCTTGCTACTATAATACTTGAGTGCAATATTAATGGGAATGTAAAATCTACATGATTTATCTGATAATGAGGATACTCCATCACAGTGTATTAAAGTCATAGCAACAGCAGAGGAATAGGAACGTATTGACAAAATGTCTTTTAGATTTTACAAATAATCCTATGTCATATGACTTATATGAAATGATAGGAGATGGCATCTTGGAGATGGCTGAAGATGTTGAGGAGTTGCGAAAGGAATTGTATAAGGCTATCTTTGGTTAAAAATAACTTGGCTTGATAGAGCTGATCAAACATCGTTGCAATGAAAAATATTATTAATATTGACTTAGATGTTTTAGAAAAGCCAAAACTTTAATAGCCTAGTCACCTTATTAAGAGGCAAGCTCAAAGAAAAATATCCAAAAACAAAGCTGAAAAAGAACTATGAAAAAGTATTCATTATGCAAATGGTTTTAGTGACCTAAATTTAAAAGCAAAAGTGCTTTTTATACTTGATGAAATTGAACAATATCTTTGTATAAATAAATTTATGAATCATGATAGGTCAGTTGAATATTTTAATAAACAGATAATATCTGATGGTTTTGAAGTTGGTCCGAGTCATTAGTTGCTACTATGATAAAAAAAGCTTATTTTGCAGTGAGAGATTTCCTGGAAATCGTGTGTGATGTATATCTCTATCATAATATGGTCGGTGTGGTTTTCATACTACACCATATATACTTGGAGTAGACAAAGCACTAAAAGTATTTGAGGGAAGAGTGGTAGCGATTTATCACAGAATAAATGATGATGAAGATAAGTGGATAGTTGTTATAGGTGATAAAGAGTATACAGATGATGAAATAATGGATGCGATATGGTTTCAAGAGCAGTATTTTAAAGGAATGTTGATAAGATAATGTATAGAAATAGAATAATGAGTTATAATATATAAGATTTATAGTATATAAATAATAGTAAGCGTCAATTCAAGTACGCCTCCCAATAAATACACTTCCACTATAAAATAAGCTTATACTAAATATGTGGAGGTGCCTATGGCTAAATATTCTAAAGAAGAAAAAGAGCAATTGATTGAGGAGTTTAAAAATAGTGGATTAAGTATCGCAAGCTGGGCTAGGAAGAATGGATTACCTACTTCAACAGTCACAAGATGGGTAAGTAAACATGATAAGAAATCAAAGCACTCTAAGGATGTTAAATTTATTGAAATCAAGACAACACAAGCCGGTAAGACCCTAAAGATGGAGATAGGTGCTGCAAACATCTTAGTGGATAGATATACTGATCTTGAACTACTTGCAAAAGTGATCAAGGTGGTGAATGAAATAAATGTTTAACTATGACAACTATCGTGTAATTCTTTCTTGTGGTGCTACTGATATGAGGAAAAATATAAATGGATTAGCTGAAATTGTTTATAGCAATTTCAACCTTGATCCAAGAGATAAGGTAATATTTGCTTTCTGTAACAATGCAAGGGATAGGATAAAGCTTCTTGTATGGGAAGATAATGGATTTTGGATTCATTTTAAAAGAATTGAAAAAGGACATGTGGTTTGGCCGTCACAAAGTGATACAGAAATCACTATGGATTTATTAATAGACGACTTGAAAAATATAATCATGGCACCGGGGATAAGACAAAAAATAAAGCGTAGTGAAGTCTTCAAAAAGTGTTGATTTTAATGGATTTACCATAGATTTTATAGTATAATATTTACATAAATATTTGAGACTTGGAGGTCCGGTAAAATGAAAACTATAGATGAATTGCAAGCAGAAATCGCCGGACTTAAGGCTATCTTACAGGATAAAGACAAAGAGATTGAGACTTTTAGAAAAAGTAAAAAAGAAAAAGAGTGAACAGATTGCTAAGCTAAAGAAATTAAATGATTGGTATATGGAGCAACTGAAATTAAAAGCAAAAGAGAAATTTGGCAAATCAAGCGAAAAAGCTATTGATGGACAACTTTCTCTTTTTGATGTCTTCAATGAGGCTGAAACATTTAGAGAGCCGATTCAAAGTGAGCCACAACAGGAAAGTATTATACCTGAGCATAAAAGAAGAAAAAGCTAAAAAGGGAAGTAAGTTTAATGACATTCCTGTTGAGGTAGTTGAATATAAATTAGATGAAAGTGAACAGGTATGTGATAACTGCCACAGCCCTCTTACAGTTATGAAGAAAGAGATAAGAAAAAGAACTGGTGGTAGTTCCCTGCTGAGGTTAAGGTTATAGAGCATGTGACTTATGTTTTATAGTTGCAGAAACTGTGACAAGAATGGAGAGTGGCTTTATAAAGATAGCACCTCATCCTAAAGCTCTTATTAAAAAAAGAGTGTAGTATCACCAAGTTTTATGTCTTATATAATGAATCAAAAGTACACACTTGCACTACCGCTATATAGAATGGAGCAAGAGTTTAAAAAGATTAGGCTTTGAGATATCAAGACAAAATTTATCTAATTGGATCATAAAAAGGAGCTAATCTTCTAAAAGCCTATATATGAGCAGATAAAGCTTAGTCTACTAAATGAGACACTACTCCATGCAGATGAAACTGTCCTGGAGGTATTACATGAACCCGGAAAGGAAGCAGGAAGCAAATCATATGTATGGGTGTATAGAACAAGCAAATACAATACACATCCTGCAGTATTGTATGAATATACACTTGGTCGAAGCGGAGACTATGCTAAAAAGTTTCTTGAGGATTGGAAAGGAACTTACCTTCACTGCGATGGGTACACCGGATATAAAAAGCTTATGGATAAGACCTTATGCGGATGCCTTGTACATGCAAAGAGAAAGTTCTATGAAGCATACGAAGTTAATAGGAGTAATGAGTATGCAAAACAAGGGGAGACTTATCTAAGGAAACTATTCCGCTTGGAAGATAAGGCAGATGAATCCGGTCTTACATTGGAAAAGCGACTGGAAATGAGAAAAACCAATTCCAAACAAGTACTTGATGAGTTCTATAGTTGGATTTCACAAATAGAATCAAAAATCCTTCCTAAGAGTTTAATGGGGAAGGCTATTACTTATGCAATAAATCAAAAAGAGTACTTAGAGAACTTTCTAAAGGATGCAAGAATACAATTAAGTAATAATCTTGCTGAACAAAGTGTGAAGCCATTTGTTATAGGTAGGTCTAATTGGCTATTTTGCGAATACACCTAACGGAGCTAATGCATCTACATTGATATATAGTATAATTCAAAGTGCAATACTTAATAACCTGATACCACAAAAATATCTTACATTTGTTTTTGATACCATACAGTCAGGTGGAGATGCTTCGCTCTTAGTACCTTGGTCAGATGAGATTCCTGAGAGTTGTAAAAAAATAAAAAAAGTCGTAGGATTAGAATGATAAGTTCTAGTTTTATGACTTTTGCTCTATGTGTACTTAGCTTGACGCTTACAAATAATAGTATGAAAGAGAGTGTATAAATAATGAAAATTCTACATTGTGCAGACTTACATTTAGATTCGCCTATGGAAACACATATGACACGTGAGCAGGCTGCGACAAGGAACACAGAAATTTTAAAATCTTTTCAGAGAATGATTGAGTATGCTGCTAAAGAAAAAAATAAGTTTGGTGTTGATTGTGGGAGATTTTTTTGATGGAGAACGTGTTAGCAGACGTACAGTAGATAGTGTTTTTGATGCGGTAAGATGCACCCCGGAGATTGATTATCTATATGTCAGTGGTAATCATGATAACTGGAGAAATGCGTTTGTAGATCATGATATTCCTACAAATTTCAAGTGTTTTACAGATAAATGGGATACATTTATCTATGGTGATGTAGCAGTATCGGGAATAGAAATGACTAAAGCAAATGCGGAGATACTGTATGAGCAGCTACCGGAGCAGAAAAGTCGTATAAATATTGTTATGCTACATGGTCAAACTTCTACATCAAGTGGAGTTGATCGTGTGAACTTGAATCTTTTAAAAAGATAAAAATATTCAATATCTGGCATTGGGACATATACATACATATTCTTGCAATCAACTGGACAGAGGTGGAATTTATTGCTATCCAGGATGCTTGGAGGGGCGTGGTTTTGATGAGTGTGGTAAAAAGGTTTCGTTGTACTTGATACTGATGTAAGGGGAATTGAACCGATTTTTGTGCCTTTTTTTCATCAAGAGTACTTCATCACATAGAGGTTGATATTACAAGTTTGCTCAACAATACGGAAATTTATAACGCAATGAAGAAGGAAACAAAGGATATCTCAAAAAAATGATATGGTGGAATTTATTTTAACAGGTTCACAGGATATTATGTCAGATCTTTCTATAAAATATTTGTATCGCTTGGTTGACACTGATTTTTTTCTTTGTAAAAAAATTAAAGACAATACAAAGTGCATACTTGATCCAAAGGAGTATGAAAATGATATTTCTTTGAAGGGTGAGTTTATAAGACTGGTAATGGCAAGCGATTCCAGTGAAGAGGATAAAATACAAATCATTAGGACAGGGATTGAAGCACTTAGTGGGGAGGACATTACAGTATGAAATTGTTGAGATGCCATGTGGATAATTTTGGAAAACTATCGAATTATGATTATTCATTTGTGGATGGATTAAATGTTATACAAGAGCATAATGGATTTGGTAAAAGTACATTGGCTACATTTATTAAGGCTATGTTTTATGGATTTCCACGCATCGGAAAAAGGAGTATTACAGAAAATGAAAGGAAAAAATATTTACCTTGGCAGGGTGGAGGTTACGGAGGAAGTCTGGATTTTGAGTTTGAAGGAATAAGTTATCGTGTCAGGCGTACTTTTGGTGATAAAGCATCTAAAGATACATTTTCGCTTAGAGATCTTAAAAATCATAGAGAGAGTTCAATGTTTTCAGAGAACTTAGGTGAAGAGTTGTTTCAGTTGGATGCAGAATCATTTATGCGAAGTGTGTATATGTCACAGGGAAAGGAAACAGATACATTAGCAACCACATCTATGCAGACGAAATTGAGTAATCTGGTGGACAATACGGATGATTTAAATAACTATGATGTGGCGATAGACAGGTTGAGAAAAGAACGGAGCAAATATCAGAAACTTCGTGGTAGCGGAGGTAGTATTGATGATATTCAAGACAATATCTGCAAATTGGAAAAATGAATTGTTTGAGGCTGAAAATAAGAAACCTTTATTAATAGAGGCTACAAAAGATGTAGAAAAGTTGAGTGAACAAACAGTAGAGCAGGATAATGAATTAGCTTTACTTCGTGATAAGATAACAAAAGCTTCAAAACAGAAAGGCGACAAAGTAATAAGAGAGCAGTTCATAGAACTGGAAAAAGATCTAACCCTTGTAGAAGAAAATATTGATAGTTTAAACAAATTATACCCAAAGGGCTACCCAAAAAAGGAAGAAATTGTATGTAATAATAAAAGAGTTTTGGCTATAGAGAATGCAGACAAGAACTTGTCTGAACTGGGAATAAACGGTCAGGATATTGAGTGTGAAGCTAAGTGGAGAGAAGTTTTTGCAGATGAGGAAGCAACCTCAAATTATATCAGACTTTGCCAAAAATAAATGTGATAAATTGGTGGAAGTGACTACTCAGGCAACAATACAGATGCGTGAAGAAGAGCTGATGGAATTGAAAAGATTGGGAAAACTTTTTGAGGAAGGTATTCCTACAGAGCAGGAAATGAAAGATTATCAAGATAAGATTGATTTACTGTCTGTAAAGAAGGGGGAATATAGAGCATATCAACTCACAGGGGAAGAAACTGAAGAATTGTCTAAGCTAGAGAAGTTTTTTGATAAAAAAACTGTTGATGAGGATGAACTGAAATATTGTGAAGACATTCAAGAACAAACAAAAATTTTTAGAAACAAACTTCAAGATATGGTTTTGTCGGATGAGGAGCAAAAAGATTGGGATCGTCTTAGACGTGTTTTTTCTATTGAGGTACCAAAAGATAACACCATTTTTCAAAAACAAAATGATTGCCGACGTATTGATGAGCTGAATAGCAAGAAAAATACAAAAACTATGGTACTTCAATCAAATCAAACATCAAATGCTCAAAAACAAAAATCTTCTATAGGTTTGATTATACTTGGAGCGTTACTACTTTTATTAGGGGTATTTGGCTTTGTGTCAAATATTATTGCAATGGGTGCAGTATTTACCATTATAGGTTTTGTAGTTCTTTTGATTTATTTTTGGATTCATACAAAGCAGATGGTCAATCAATCTTCAGGACAGGTTGCAGTAGAAAGTAGTGCAATAAGTGAAGAGGAGATTCAAGAACTATATAATTTACAAAAAAATTTAAAAGAGTTTATTTTTAAATTTTATGATGATAATTCTGATTTGAATACAAAGCTTACAAAATTGATACTGGATAAGCAGAAGTATTTGCAACTGAAAGATAAAAAGAAGATATTGAAAGTAGAGCAAATGAGCTGCGTGATAAAATAGAAGAAAGTGAAAAATATTACAAAAGTTTTTTTCAATCGTTATTATACAAAATGCTAATTATCAAGATAGCTTTGTGTCAGATCTTCGAGACTATTGGTCCAAGTATAAGAATTTATCAAATCGCCAAAAATAGTTTACATAATACAAGAACCGGTTTGACTAACGAAGTTGATAATATTGAAAAAGAACTTATAGAGGTATTCACAAAGTTTTATAATAGAATAGATGATAAAGAACTTTCTACGATATTGTCAAAGTTAAAGGCTGATGTTCAAGAATTTGAGACTTTAAATCAAAAAAATATAATAAAACAAAAAAGTTCACGAGAAGAAGCTGAAAGGCAAAAGACTTGAACTAATTAATTCTATAGAGCATATTTTGAAAAAGTATAATGCATATTTTGAAAAATGAACATTATACTGATTCTATAGAGAGTTTGCGAAATTTATTTTTATGCGTATCAGAAAGCTTCAAAAAAATGTAATGGATTTCGGAATAGAAAAAGAGAGTTCGAAGAACAAAAGACGAATGCAAAAGAGGGGTTGGAACAGTTTTGCAAAAAGAGATGGACTTAGTATACCAATCAGTGAAGAAGTACTTTCAAGGATTTCAGATGATATTATAAATTATGATCAGTGTCTACAAGATAAGGTGGAACTACTTAAAAAGTTGGAGTATTTTAAGACTCAACATCCGGAGTACAAAGATGGATTGCCACAGGAAGAGGAGGGCCAAGAGGAATTACCATCAACTGAAATATTGATTGAAGAAGAAAAAAGTATTAAGGAAAAGCAGAGAGTTACAAATGAAGAACTTCAAGTTGCACGCAATAAACGAAAAGAACTTCTAAATAAAATTGAACAAATTCCGGATATGGAAGATCAGATAAAACGCTTGAAAGTAGAACGAAAGAATGCAGAAAACAGTCGAGATATCTTGGATAAAACTTTGAGTTTGCTTGAAACGGCAAAAAGTAATCTTTCCAACCAATATGTGGGCAGTGTGGAGCAAAACTTTTCAAAGTATATGCAGGAACTTATGGGAAATGATTTCAAAAATGCAATGGTAGATCATGACTTGAAGATACAGGTGGATGAGAAGGGTGAAGCACGAGAAATCGGATATTTTAGTGCAGGAACTGCTGATTGTATGATGCTTTGTATGAGGCTAGCTTTGATTGACGCACTTTTTAAGCAAGAAGAACCATTTATTATTTTAGATGATCCTTTTGTGAATTTAGATGATGATCATACTGCATATGCATTGGAAATGCTGAATAAAATAGCACAAAATAAAGCAGGTAGTTTATATGGTGTGTAATAGTAGTAGAAAGTGATGTATGAATATCCTGAATGCTTATAGTTAAGATATACAATATATGTTTGATATATTAAAGGAATGGAATAATAGAAAAACTTATGAAAAAATATCTTATTGGCAATAGCGGTGGTAGTGGTAACGGCGATGATAGCAGTACCAACATTTGCAGATAATAATGGCTGGGGAAAGGATGACAGATGTTGGCTGGGTAGCAATAAATAATGAATGGTACTATCTGAATCCTACAAATGGTAGTAGACTAGATACTAATACTATCACACAGGATGGCTACTATGTAGATGCAAATGGAGTATATAAGCCAATAGCTGAAATTTATCAGGAAACTACTGCATCATATTATGACCATACTATAAAGTCATATAGAAATAATAACTTATATAGAAATACTACTTTAAGTAGCCAAGATACAGCTGATTTAGTGGATATGGGGAAAGAAGATGATAATAGGTTGTATAATCAGGTCTTTTGTAAAATGTTGGGGTGGATGAGTATGTGAAGCTTTTTCCGTAAATATCTATTAAGCCAAAGGTCTTCTATGATAAAAATATAAAAATCATAGGAGGCACTTTTTATTATGGCAAAGAGGGAGAAGAAACCTATACTCTACTTTTGAACCTAAGATTGTTAAAAAGTGTCAAAAGGATATTTTAAACATTGATAAGAAGATCATTTCTATGTATGCAAAAGAAATGACAACAAGACAGATTTCTGAGACAACAGAGGATATCTATGGTTTTGAAACATCATAAAGTTTCATTTAGGATGCAACATATAAAAACCCTTCCTCAGATTGATGATTGGCAGAACAGACTACTAAACGAAGTTTATCCAATCTTCTACATTGATGCTATTCATTATTTGGTTTGTGATAATGATGTTATAAAAAAGCTTGCTACTTACGTTATCTTAGGAATAAATACTGAAGGAAAGAAAGAGGTACTTACAATACATGTAGCGACAATGAAAGTTCAAAAATACCGGCTGTCGGTACTGAATGAACTTAAAAACGTGTGAGTAAAGGGCATCCTTGTCATATGTGCAGATGGACTCACTAGTATAAATGAAACTGTAGGGGTAGCCTTTCCTAAGAAAGAATGTCAAATATGTATAGTTCATAAAGTACGTAATAAATTGAAAGATGCGCCGGATAAGGATAGGAAAGCCTTTGCAATAGATCTAAAGACTATTTACCAAGTTAAGTATGAAAAGAAAGCACTTGTAGTATTGGAACATGTGGCAGAAAAATTGGCGCCAAAATATCCTGACTCAATGAAACGATGGAAAGATAACTGGGATGTTATTTTTCCACAATTCTCAAGTTCTCTTCCGACGTCAGGAAAGTCATTTACAGCACCAATGCGATAGAATCACTTAATTCTACCTACCGTAAGCTAAACATCAAAGAATCGTCTTTCTAAGCGATATAGCCTTGCCTAGGCTCTATTTCCCGACAATCCATTTAAGTTTAATAGATATTTAAAGGAAAAACTTGTATTTACTCAATTTCTTCTGAGGCTTTAAGCCCCAATATAAATTCTTCAAAGTTATCTGCAAGTACAATTATCTCAAAATCATCTTCCTGTATACATATTGAGACTTTAGGTTCTCCGTCTTTACCGCAATCTCTGTAGTCTAAATATATCATTTCATGGCCGCCTGATATTGTATCGGCAATAATAACACCTACATTTCTTGGATACTCCCATTCATCATACCAAAATTCATTTCCAAATGCTCCAAATAAGGAATCTTCTTTTTCTTCCGATATACTGTAGAATTCTCTACATCAACACGGTACCTATTCTTTTCATCAAACCAAACATTTTTATTGGGTTTACCACCGTTTTGTGTTTTCATAAGCTCTATATATGATTTCGGTAGCTTAACGCCCAGTCTTTTTTCAGCTTCTTGCACCATCTCATATGTTAAATCCTCTCCGGTACAGACTTTATTTATATACTCACTTTCCTTCCAAAAAACTTTTTAAGTCAATATTATCAAACATTGTTAATCCCCCACTTTTTCCAAAACTTGAATTAACTTATCAACTTATATTATAATCATGTTTAGTAATTAAAGTAAATATTAATAAAGATAAATCCTACCTAGGGAGGTTTTAATGAGTGAGTATAAAATTATAAGAAGTTAGGAGAATATATGTATTTAGGTAATCGGAAATTTTTGAAGGAATCTTTGGAAGTGGCACATGAGTATCTTAAAACGGCTATGCAAGATGAAAAATCTGCGGTTATACTTGAGAGCAGAGAACTTTATAATCAGGCAGCGTACTTTTATGTGCAGGCCATGGAAAAACAAATCAAAGCCAAAATTGCTCAGATTGTGGATGTGACAAATGCTTATTAGCTTGCAAAAATACTCAAAGCACTTAAGCAATATTTAACGGACTTGGAAAGATATACTGACTTATAGGAATGAAATGATTATGGTTGGTAAAAATATGTGTGATTATTGTTCAGATATCAAAAAGACAGAATACTTTTCCTCGCCTAAACTATATGAAGAGACCATAGATTATATTAAAGAATTGGTTGAAAAAAGGGGCTTTATAGTAGTTGAGGGAAGTTGTAAATTAGGGGAACATATAAAAGACGGATATTGGATTGATGATATAATTTACCATGTGATAAGATGTCCGAAATGTGGGAAGAAATTCACCTGCGCTGTAAATACATATAGAGGTGGCGGGTCTTTTAAATAAAGGAGGAATTATGAGTTTTTTATTTGTGGCACTTGGTGGAGCTCTAGGAGCAATGGCAAGATATGCGATAAGCCTTATACCGGTTAAAACAGGATTTCCGATACTGACACTTATTACAAATATAGCAGGTGCGATATTGATCGGGTTTATTGTCGGGTTTACAAGTAACAAGGATAATATATCGGGTAATACCGTGCTGTTTTGGAAGACAGGTGTATGTGGAGGATTCACTACATTTTCCACATTTTCACTTGAAGCGTTTAACTTGCTTGATAATAAGCAATATACATCAGGCGGATTATATATTGTACTAAGTGTTGTATGCTGTATATTCGGTATCTTATGCGGAAAGAGGTTGGCTTCGGTGGTAAAGTTATAAGTAATGAAGTCTTGAAAAATTGTCATAAGGGAGAACCTGTACATTTGACCAAGAATGGCAGAGGAGGTTTTGTAGTTATGGATATTGAAGATTATGAGCGTGATCATGCAGAGAAAAAGCTTTTGATGAAGTTGCAGGAGGCTGAAGAGGTTGTAAAAGATTGTGAAGGTTGGTTGAATTTGGACGAATTGAAAGCAATGGTGGAGGAGTAAGATATGCTGTTGGATGCAGAAAGATATGAAAGTGTTATCGAATACGGTAAGGATGCAGTAACTAAAATCAATGATGGCAATTTAAAAGAGGGATTTGAAAGTGCGGATAAAGGCTGGAGTGCATTCCCGGAGTCGGGGGCCAAGTGGAATCAGGGCTATGGATATGCCAAATCTTTCTTTAATAAAAGCCATTGAAAATAATGATTTGATAAATGCCAAAATATGGCTTGACAGAATGATTGAAAAAATAATGATAATCTACATAATTTTGATGAAGAATTGGAGCATATGAAGGGAAAAGTATGCATATGAAAGCGGTGAGCTTGATAAAAGCCTTTTGAAATATGGCAGAAACTTGTAAAGATAAAAGGCTGTAAGTTACAGATACTTTGAATATGACGATCCTAAGTACAAGGAATTTTATAAGTCAAGGAGATAAAAAGAAAGCATAATAATAAAATTGCCCAAAAATATCGGATTTTTGATTCGATTTGAAGGAT